>Ga0307509_10006533_pt1 | contig 15630 bp, 15 predicted proteins | sample 10_EM_MG_FD_202245 | JGI IMG/M metagenome (GOLD analysis project Ga0307509, IMG submission 202245) | Populus trichocarpa ectomycorrhiza microbial communities from riparian zone in the Pacific Northwest, United States - 10_EM | ecosystem: Host-associated > Plants > Roots > Unclassified | place...
ATTCATTATGGTAGTCGATTTTCTCGACGAATTGCTATTTCGGGCTAGCTAAGCTTTGTATGTTAGATCGAACAGCGCAACTGAGTCAAACAATAAAACCTTATAAAACCCTCTTGTTCAGTGTTAAGTTTAAATGACTAATATTACAACATGATCCGTGATCAAAGATTTACCACACCAGTTCAATGCAGCCCAAACCTGGGATTAGCCGTCAATGAACCGAGAACGGGAAAAATGGTTTTGGTACCGGGGCGGGCTCTGGAGGTGGTTCACAAGCTGGTCTATTAGCTCAGAGATAGCCGGTACATAAAATTCTAATTGAGAGAGGGAAAGAAACCTATAAGCACCAGTGTTGGAAAGATTTTTAAGCCAAAAGCACGCTCAGATAAACACAAGAAGCCATCATAAGACGGCAACCATGTATCCCCATAGGCCAAACTGCCAAATCTGACTGTTCACAAAAGGTTAGGTGTTGGTTGTAGGAGCAATCCAGGATGGGGTCAGCTTCTTTTGTCGCCATGCTTGTACAGGAGCGGCAGGAAGCTTTTGGAAAGTTATTATATTGTAGGTACGATCTTTATCCAGTTTTTGGAAACAACCTCAATGACCCTTGCGCTATCTTACACCGCATTTCCTCTACCTAATAAGCACTATATGCACAGCGCCCCTACTGCACAACCTTGGGGGCGGAACGGGAAGAACGAAAAGAAAAATACTAGAGAAGGAAAAAACATGGCAGTTTAGAGTTAGAGAAGAATCAGATATAATAGGATGAAAACCGCAACCACTAAACTAGACCTTCTTTAACAATATGACTCCCTCCCCACTAAGCAATATACAGGACCCTGTAAACAAAAACTCATAAATCCCGATTCGATTATTAAAGCAAATAGCCAAGAGGGCATATGCGGGGATGGCGTGCATGTGTATTTGTGTATTCCTATCTCTTGGGATTTGTTTCGGCGGAGAAGGTGAGGCCTAATGACAACTTCCATGAGTAACATAGCATGAAACAAATAGAATGATGGTGATTTTAACTATTCAGAGCGTTCTAGGCATCGAATAATACTGTCCTGGGGGATACCGCTTAACGAGGATGGAGCAGAGACATCTCCCTCTTAGGGGAATTACTAGCAACCATCGAGAGCGGTGTTCGGCCACATCTGGCTTGTCTCCCTTAACATCTTCCCGCCCGATTAAAATTTTTACTCTTTCATGTACATTATGAGCAGCCCATGCAAGCGGTGAATTGCACAGTGCAACCCGAAAATCACCTTCGTTAATATCATAACATTCCATCACTAGACAAGTAACGACAACTTAAATGGCTCCGGATCACGATGCACAATGTGGTGCACAGGATGGAGGGCCGGTCCAACCACCCAAATAGTTTACTTGCGTTAAGGATAATTTGGTTGATATCAAATAAGAGTACTCCTTCAATTAGCTTGTCAGAAGCCCCTATAACCACCCACTAGCGATTCCTAGGTATTGCTAGGGGATGTACCTCTCACCACGCCCATCCCCCCATCCGGGGCCAAAACAGCTTACCACAGTGAAATTATATAACCAAAATGAAGAGAGGAATCTAAGACCCGGGCTCCTGCAATTGCAAAGGATGTTATTAGAGCCTGTTTGGCTCCAACGGCTCCGTTCAGTTGGGCGACCATTCCTGCTGTAAAAGTCACCTTCTCTCCATTTTGAAACGGAAGGAAAAGGGTGATTTGTATGGGAAAAAAACCGAACGGAACTGTTGCCGCCAAACAGGCTCTGGGTTTCTTGACATATTAGCCATTTTCACCCCATATTGATACAGGAATAAATACTTATCCAATTGTCTTTAATTTTCTCCCTTTCGCATGACCGTAGACCTTCAGCTCAACAACACACCGCTCTAGACACCCGCAGGTTCTTTTTCCATCTTCTCCCATATTTCATTTCTTACATTCGGCCCGGCATGCTAGGAATACATTATTACTACCAGTGTAGATAGGATGTAGGACAGAAGGATGAAGGAAATATGGTTTGGCGGATAATCGCAGGATGGGATCCGACTGTTCGGTGATAAGTTGTACAGTTCATAAGCAGATAGGTCCAGCTCAGGTGGTGTCTCGTGGCCTTGAAGCTCCCTTTTCGCATGAGCCCTCCAGTGTACTGACCAATATCCTAGAAAGGATGTGTTCTAGGTATTAGGAGAAGGAGCAGTTGGAAGGGCTTTGACTTTCTGAGAATCAGGATAGGTCAAACATATTTTTTTTATTTGCAGGGCGAGGTCTACTGAATATATCATATCAGTATCGGGGCGAGCGGAGAGATACTCCTGAAGGATAAAGTAGACCGGCCCCACAGCGTATCCCTCCTTGTCTACTAAAGTAAACTCCTGGCATCAGTTCACCTATACCGATATCGAAGGGACATATCCAACATGTAAATCTGTGGATCTTGGCTGGACTGCAAGTGCAAGGTTGTATCAATATTTAAGGAGGCTAGTAGAAACCTTGATGCACCTCTGTAAGCGGGTAATATGGGCCGTTGTTCCTAGTGTTATTGTTATGTGTACATCTAAACATGTTTTAGGGAATGTTCACTAGAGTGTCAGCTACTAGACATTCGTCCCCCGGGTCTGGAGTTTCGTCTTAGCCCAGTCTCACATGAAGGTATCCGATGGTATGGCCTTTGTTGGAGCTACGGCACACTTGTAACTTGCCCAGCAAGATCCTTTTTATCCCAGCCCAAATATAAAACTTTTCAATGATAGGGGAGTAAAAGAAAATAGGCTCAGTGCGTGACTCTCCGTCAGGAAATTTCTCTAATATGGGCTGTGTCATAGAACGTACAGCGCCGACGTAGCGATAAAGGAACATACCGGAAGGAAACTAGACATTTAATACCCGGAAAAAAAATTCCCGCAAAGGGAAATTCAGATCCCTTGAGATTAGATAAATAGGATAACCAGGGCCCCCACCTGGTTTTAGGACTAGCTGGACTTCCTGATCTCCGGGATATGTGCAACAAATTGACCTATGTTAGAGCATATCCCTCGGGAGCACCAATTCCCTAAAACTTCATGCCGCAAAAGGCATAAGTCCATGAGAAGTGGTCATGACGGGTACGGTGAGATCCTAGGAATCAGGGCCGTGGCAACTGAAACAGAGCCTTTGTGAGGTGACCAGTCAAGTTCGGGGACTTTCTGAGGTAGTTGAGGTGGTGGATTGGAGTGGTGAGCGGGAAAACGTGAGAAAAGACCGAGCAGAGATAGGATTGGAAGGGAGGGGGGAGGGAAGGAAGGGATGAGAGCCACAAGGATACTACTGTTGCCATTTCGTCTGCCATGGATATTGTGGGGGCTTGGGAATACATTCATTTGTCCCTAAAAAAAAACCAACGAGTGATTTCCCATGACAAAGTTTAACATTCGGTCGGCTGTGTAGAAGGGGGGTGAAGAGGGAGGAGAGGAATAAAACCTTTAGTATGGATAGGAGGTTTTCTATGGCCCGTGAGTGGGCTGCTAGGAGCATATTCGGGTTCAAGCGAAGGCGTTTGGGAAGAAACTTTGATATTAGTGTTCACAACTGTCTTGATGGACTGCTGCAGGGTTGGCAATTAATAGTCCTTCTAGTTCGCCACTTCTGGAACCTACAGTTTTCAATGGAGAAGACTGGAGGAAACAACAGTGATATCGTCTTGCAGTCTCACCCGCTGGACTGTCTGTCGGCTGCCAGTTTCCGTCCAAGAATGCTGGGACTGGGAACCGTGGGGTGTAAATTGGGAGAGAATGAATCCCTAGAGTGAGTTACGGGGCCGAAAACGCCGGCCCCGCAGCCCAATAACCCACCCGCCACCGGCGAGCGGTGCGTGACTAGGCATTTTTCCTTCCATTCCCAGCCTCTCCCACTGTCTAGGCCCTCAGCCCAACACTCTGGTGTCTTCTATTTGATAGCGACACTCTGATGGCAGCTCACTCACAACTCAATGATGACTGGGGTAGCGTAGGTCACGGCCCGAAACATAGAGAAAAGCACGGTGGTGACAGTTGTGGTATGTGACGATAACGATGTGGATCTTCGATGTAAGATACAGGAAGCTCTCAACTGGTACCTTAGACTAGATACAGAAGAGAGCGCACAAACACACAAAACAGGAAAAACCCCCAAGTGGCGATCACGACCCTAAACCGGTCGTACCCCAAACTAACTATCATACCCTAACAACTATGGGATTCCAGCTATCACTATGATATCCCAAACAAGCGGCTCTTTAGGTCGTGAGGGAACAAAAGCAAATCCAACAAGGGTATTTATTCTCCATCTGCACACAAATAGATAAAAAGGCCTTCCCCATCCGAACCGTCCCCACCCAAACCACCCCCCACCCCAAAAACAAAAACACAGGTACCTCTCCACTCCTTCACCATATCAACCACAACAAGCTCATCAAGACAGACCTACTACCAACAGAGAAGCTGAAAAATGAACGTCAACTCCAGCAATCGCACGCCATTCGCTCGCTGGACCAAGGCAGCAGACAAGATTCTTATCAACGGGCTCCTGTTCCATCTCCGCAAAGGCCACAGGCTCGGTGGTAGATATAGTTCTGAAATCTGGGCTCATGTCACCGATCAGCTTAACGAGTCGTTCATTGGAACTGACATTCCATTCTTGGCTGTTGGGCAGGTCAAAACCCGCTATGATTCTGTATGTTTCCTTCATGCCTTCTCTGGTTGACGGGGGGTGAGATGCCAGAGTACTGATTTAGTTTTAGTTGAGGACGAACCTCAGAGACTTTGTCGATTTGTTGGAAACAGAGGGCTTCGTTTGGGATCACGAGAATGGAGAGATCCTTGCCAATGAAGATGTTTGGGATAAATATCTCGAGGTTTGTGGCACCTTTTACTCCATATTGGTCAGGCACATTTAGGGTGCTAATGCGAGAGTATCTATAGAGCCACCCGAAGGCGGGAATCTTCATGACAAGGCCCTTGGATTTTTTCGCAGAGTTGTGTGAACTTTTCGATAATACTGGACGAACTATTATGGCTACTGGTGCCCAGGCAGATGAAGAAGCCGGTCAAGATGTAATGGATGAAGATATTGAGCTCTCTGCAATGAATGCTGGAGCTCGTGAGTTCATTTATGAACATTCGCAATTTGAAAACGACAATTGTGCTCCAGTTAGCAACTTGTGAGCAGCCCCCCCCCCCCCTTCCGAAAAACAACAACATAGGCCAAGATCACTTCAATCACTCCCTCTACTACGGCACTAACACAAAGGGTCAGCAACCCCGCCCTCTCGGCCACGGCTGCTCTCTATTACTCATCCTCCGTTGACTCCGCCAGCGCCGGAACCCAGGATGGTCACAGCACCCCCATCTCTGGAGGCAGCAAAAATGATCCAAATGCAATGGACGTCACCGAAATTGCTAAGATCGTCACCCACCAAATGGACAAGCTTATCACCACCATCAAGTCTCTTCAGGGGATTAAAACCGTGACAATGCAGGCAGAACACGTGCTGTATGGAGAGGCTGTTTATGAAGCCGTAAGACTTTACCACCAGGGCGATATTGACTGGGAGGAATTCTGTCTAGCGGCTAGCTCTTTGAAGGAAGATACCTGGGATTGTGTAGCCTTCTGCCAAATGTCCGACGAACTTTGCATCGCCTGGATTACCGAGAGGGCGAAGGAGGGGGGGAGACGTACTAGGAATACTAAGGCCTAATGTCAGAGAGGGGAGTTGACTCATGAAGCCTCTATTACGCATGAGATTTTTTCCTTTTCGGGGATTTATTTCTATGCAATTTGCCAATGTACGGGAATAGTATTCTTTATGGTGGTCGATTTTGTCGATGAATTGCTATTCTAAGCTACTTAAGCTTTGTATCTTAGGTCAAACAGCACAACTGAGTCAAATAATAAAAATTATATAACCCTCTTGTTCAGTGTTAAGTTTAAGTCACTAATATTAAAACATGATCAGTGCAGTGAGCAAAGATTTACCACACAAGTTCAATGAAACTCAAACCAGGGATTAGCAGCCCATGAGCGGAGAACCAGAAAAAGGGTTTTGGTACCGGGGCCGGCTCTGGAGGTGGTTCACAGGCTGGTTTAATAGCTCAGAGATAGCCGGTACATAAAGTTCTAATGGAGAGAGGGAAAGAAACCTATAAATACCAGTTTTGGAAAGCTCTCGGGATTTGTTTCGGCTGGGGAGGTGAGGCCCAATGACAACTTCCATGAGTGACATAGCATGAAACCAATAGAATTATGGTGATTTTAACTATACAGAGCATTCTAGACCTCGAATAATACTCTCCCGGGGGATACTGCTTAACGAGGACGGAGCAGAGACGTCGCTCTCTTAGGGGAATTACTAGTAACCATCAAGAGCGGTGTTCGGCCGCATGTGGACCGTCTCCCTTGACATCTTCTCGCCCGATTAGAATTTTCACTCTTTTATGTCCATTATGAGCAGCCCATGCAAGCGGTGAATTGTACAGTGCAACCCGAAAATCACCTTCGTTAATATCATAACATTCCATCTCTAGATAAGCAGCGACAACTTAAATGGCTCCAAATCAAGATGCACAATGTAGTTTACAGTATGGAGGGCTGGTCCAACAACCCAAATAGTTTACTTGCGTTAAGGATAATTTGGTCTATATCTAATCACAGTACTCCTTCAATTAGCTGAGCAGAAGCCCCTATCAGCACCCACCAGTGATACCCAGGTAGAACCATGGGACGTACCTCTCACCACGCCCATCCCCCCCCATCCGGGGTCAAAACAGCTTACCACAGTCAAATTCTATAAACAAAATGAAGAGAGGAATCTAACTCCCGGGCTCGTGCGAATTGGACAGGAGGTTATTAGAGCCTGTTTGGCTCCAACGGTTCCGCTCCGTTGAGCGTTCCTGCTGTAAAAGTCACCCTCTCGCCATTTTGAAACTGAAGGAAAGGGTGATTTGTATGGGAGAACGGAACAGAACCGTTGCCGCCAAACAGGCTCTTAGTTTCTTGACATATTAGCCACTGTGCTAGCTAGCCATTTTCACCCTATATCGATACAGGAACAAATACTTATCCAATTGTCTTTAATTTTCTTCCTTTCGCATGACCGTAGACCTTCAGCTCAACAACAAACCGCTCTAGGCACCTGCAGGTTCCTTTTTCCTCCTCTCCCATTATTCCATTTCTTACATTCGGCCCGGCGTGCTATGGATGCATTATTACTACCAGGTGTATATAGGATTTAAGACAGAAGGATGAAGTAAATCTAGTTTAGCGGATGATCGCAGGATTGGATCTGACTTCTCGGTGGTCAGTTGTACAGTTCATAAGCAGACAGGTCCAGCTCAGGTGGTGTCTCGTGGCCTTGAAGCTCTCTTTTCGCATGAGTCCTCCAGTGTACTGACTAATATTCTATAAAGGATGTATTTTAAGTATTAGGAGAAGGGACGGCTAGAGGGGCTTTAACTTGTTGAGAACTCGGATAAGACAAGCAGGTTTTTTCCTTTGCCGAACGAGGTCTACTGAATATATCAGTATCGGGGCGAGCGGAGAGATACTCTTGAAGAATAAAGTGGACCGGCCCAACAGCATATCCCTCCTTGTCTACTAAAGTAAACTCCTGGCATCGGTTTACCTGTGCTGAGATCGAAGGTACATAGCCGACATGGAAATCTGTGGATCCTAGCCGGACTGCAAGTGCATGGCAGAGCTTATTCACTTGCAGTGGCCCTCCGGCACGGCCGATCCACATCAAAACTGCTATCCCAGTTCTCGATTTACCCCCATCTCGCACTCAGCCCGGTCGTCGAGCTATAAGCATATCCCAGTTCCGATCGATCTGCCATTTTGCTTAGCGCTTCCTGTCTCTGGCGGGTTGTTGATTCATGCAATGTTCCATCGATATTTAAGGAAACTAGTAGGAACCTAGCTGCACATCTGTAAGCGGGTAGTGTGGGCTATTAGTTCCTAGTATTATTGCTATGGGTACATCTAAACATGTTTTTGGGAATCTTCTCTTGAGTGTCTGCTACCAGACTTTTGTCCTGCGGGCCTGGAGTTTCCGCTTAGCCCAGTCTAACATGAAAGTATCTGATGATATGACCTTTGTTGGGCATACAGGCACACTTGTAACTTGCCCAGCCAGAGCCTTTTTATCCCAGCCCAAATATAAAACCTTTCGTTCAAAGATAGATATTTGTGTACCCTAGGACTTCTTAGAAACGGGATAGACTTTTTGTTACCCGCCAAGTCCCTTTCTACAAAAGGGGGAAATAAACTAGATACATAACTCTCCGCCTGTCGGGAAAATTTTCTAATGTGCGCTGTGTCATAGAACGTACAGCGCTAGCTTAGCGATCAAGGAACATACTGAAAGGAAACTAGAAATTTAACACGAAAGCATTTTCTCGCAAACGGAATTTAGATCCCCTGAGATTGGATACCTTGAAGCTCGTGGAACTGCGCCGCGCCCTAGCAGTCTCGATATGGCCATAATCTCGATAGCCACAGTATCGCTTGGATAAGGGCATTTCTCACCTGTTGCCAAGGACTTGCCTTTGGGGACGAGGAGGCTTCCACAGTGCTGTTAAGCCACTTTACCCCTCACTACTGGCTCCCGACTCCCCGCTCATCCGGAGCTTTTCGGCACAACCCTCGACAACTGCAGAAACATGCTTAAGTTGTGTGAATTCGCGGCAGGTTAAAGCGTTCTCGATCACCCCTGCTCCCAATCTTCAATGCACACCCTTTCACTATCGCCAACAGGCCCTCCCCCTCAACTCCGGAAGTTATTGTTCGAATTTTCCCCTGTATTTGGGAATCTACACAAAACGGGACCTTTCAGATTGCGCGAAATTGCTTGCGCCGAAGTAATTTGAGGACCGCGATAACCGCATATCCACCGGAATCCTCTCGCAAGCATCGAAATCCAGTGTCATCTGTATCAATTTCGATAGGCTTGCCCTGTTTAATGGTCTGTACTGTGCATCTATCTTCGGGATTGGTCGGATTGTAGTGTGCTTTGTAGAAGTCGAAAGTTGTAGTATCGACTACAAAGACAGCATGGGTGCTACACCTCTCGCGTGGGCTGCCCGGAATGGGCATGAGGCAGTTGTGGAATTGCTACTCGGCCGAGCCGACATCGATCCCGATAAGCCAGGTGAGGACGGCAAAACACCACTTATGCTGGCAGCTTGCGGGGGGCACCAGGGAGTTGTCAAAATGCTGCTCGGACGAGACGACGTCAACCCCAACAAACTAGATAGGAATGGAGAAACACCTCTCGGGTGGGCTGCCTATTATGGGGAAGGGGGGGTGGTGAAAATCCTCCTCGGACGAGACGACGTCAACCCCAACAGACCAGGTGCGAGCGGCGTAACACCTCTCGGGTTTGCCGCCTATGAGGGACATAAAGATGTGGTGAAAATGCTGCTCTGCCGAGACGATGTTAGCCCCGACTGGTTAGATAATCAGGGTCAAACGCCACTTAGTCTTGCTGTTCAAGGTGGGCACGCGGAAGTGGTGAAAATATTACTCGGGCGGAACGACGTGGATCCCGACAAGGCAGATAAGGAAGGCCGAAAACCACTCTGTTATGCTGCTGAAAATTGGCACGCGGAGGTGGTGGAAATGCTCCTCAAACCAGGCGATTCTGGCGTCGCGTGTGTGAACCGTTGCCATGAATGTGTTGCTCTTGATCAAGGGTGGGGGTGAAATGATCGGTATTGCAGGAATGGTGGCTGGTATGATGGAATGGTTGAATAGATGGCTGGGACGAAGAATGACAGTGAGCGCTTGAGAATGAGGGCTGGTATGGACATGAGAATTGATGAATTCTGATGGATGCGCTGGGTTTGGAAGTTTATATATATAGTCTATTAAGGTTGATGTTTGGATGGGATGACAAGGCAAGCGGGGCATGACGAATAAATACGATTTTATTTAGGGTTAGCTTTTAATTTTAGGGGAGACTAAACACCGCTCTATTAGCTATCATACTTTAAAGGGGCACCATGGGACGGCGACAACCCCCACGGCCAGATAACCACAGCTAAGCACCGCTCTCGTGTGCTGCTATAAATGGTCACACTCGAGTTTGGTATCAACGAAAGGCTATTTATACTCTACCGAAATAAGCTAGTGTAGCATAAAGTTTATATTATACTCACTTTCATTGTTGCCTCCTTGCTGCAAATCCTCCTTCTCATTCCCAGGGTTAATTGTGGATCTAAAAAACTGAATTGAGGTTTTCGTTCCCTACGCACCCCTGTTTAAACCCTTCCCCCTCCCACTCCTACATCTCCATAGAGATCTAGGTTGTCTTTTTTTTTATTAATAAAAAAGCGAGCCCGGCTAACGGCGTGTATCGGATAGTACTCCATGTAAACCGTTCGGGTTTGTGTGATGATATATATGTAGTGTGAAGACGACAAGAAGTAGCTTGATTCAATTTCCCCTGGGGAAAATGTGAGGGTGAGATTCTCGGGGAGGAGAGCAGAATCTACATACATGCTAAAAAGCAGATTGTCGGTGCCAATCCACGCACATGTAAGCAAAGCATGGTGTGAACTTAGGAATCCATCATGCCGGTACTGTACAACATGGAGTGGCACCTGGCTATCCCCGATGGCCAGACTTCAGGGATTTTATCTGGGAAAAGAGGCTATTTTGAATATCATAACAGGTTTGGAGTATATTATTTAATGGAAAATAAAGAATGCTTAGGCTTTGTGGTAAGGATTTTAGGGGAGGATGAACAAAATGTACCCTCTTCCCGGGACTTGAGTGCTTAGTGCTTCTAGTTGTAGGGTATTTTACGACCCTGGCAACAAAAGGAAAGCGCCCCCACTCAGTTCCCAATACAAAATGTCAATTCTCAAAAGGTGCCCGCTCACTACCATAACATTAGGAAAATCCAGTGGTATTCTAAATGGTATACCGTATACGGTAATCTGGTGAAAGTCGTTTTGACGCTAGTGTGGATTTCCTTGAACTTGTCTAACTACTGCCGCCTATTATATGTTTAAGGTGTGGCGAATTTGCCATCTTCGTGCCCTTGCCTTAGTTTTGCCTTAGGTCCAATCCGACTTTCACCCGATTACCGCATTAATTGGTTATACACGAGTACCCGAAATCGCGCTAACGCGAAGGGTCGGCGCGTGGGGTAATTTTGAGAGGGTGGCGGGGCAAGCGAATATCAAAAAGAGAGTGAGTGACATTTAGATGACTGATTCATTTTTTGGGCAATCTTCTGTATTTGTCATAGCTTGATGGCTCGCTGGTTCAAAATTCGCTTTGCTACCCTAAGCTCACCGGTGTTCAGGAAATGCCACAATTGGGCTAAGTAGTATTACTGGAAAGGTTTTCCTGCTGTGGCCAAGTAAACGCGGAAGGTTTTTTACCCTACCATGTAGAGTACGAAAAGGAATTAAAGCTTATTGCTACTTGTATCATATTAAAAGGATTTCGAGGACAAAATCTTTTGAAGAGGGAGCTAGTGTTACGCACACAAGAATATCTCACCTATATTAGTACAAGATATACAGCTTCATCAAAGATGACTGTATATCTGAACCCTAAAGCTCGCTAGAAGTAGGACAAACCTGGAGGGATCCATGGTAGCTACTCAGGCAACCAGAAGAGTTCACGTTCCTTGAAGTAATTCACTGATTGGAACGATAACATGTTTGAACTCTATCACATATCTGGTACAGCTGCATATATATGCATGCTGCTTTGAAAGATGGCCATCCGAACTGATCACTCGGTATTCTATGAGAACTATTGGTATGTTTGCGTATGGACTGCATATATTAAACCATAGTTCATTACGACGAAGAGATTGAAAACTATCTACTGGTGGAGTGGAGACACCCCCAGATAAATTAGTAGTCAGGAGACTCTCTGAGTTCGAGCAGGGCAATTATTTTCAGGGTCAAACAGTGTTCGCACTTTCCTGAACAAAGTCGAAAGATTGAAAGATACTTAAGTCCTTAAGAAAGGAAAGTAGCACAGACTTGAGTATAAATAGATGGGCTCTCCCCCGGTGGTTGTGGAATCAGGAAGCAATGGAGAAGAGACCTTAACAATATAAGAAGTTATTAAGAAATCTTCTAAAGTTCGAGAATCTTTAAACCTTTCAATTACTTACCGAGCCTTTCTGATATATCGCCATACCCTCGAGTCATGGCCTAGTTAGCTCAATATCTCTTCAAGTTAGCTACCCTGTAACAGTTGTGCAACTCTTCACTGTGATTGCTCTATTTTAATGATGCGGAAAATAGGTGGGAGGGAGCTTGATAGCCCATCCGGCTCCGTAGTGTTGCTTCAATACGATAACTAAGCCGCGCGGCTTATTCAAAGGTTGAGTTGTGAGGCAAGGGATTATCTAAGGGTTCATACTCACGTGAGCTTGAATTTGGGTGGTTGCGGCCTATTCCAAGGCGCAGCTTATTCATGGAATTCTACAGGATGCGGATCTGAACAGGATCCCTGTGTTAAACCATAAGTTAATACCATAAGTTAATACTGTAGGCTTAGGGTGATCGGTAAATAAAAAATACAAGTACTTGTACGGTAATGAACACCAGTTGCTGGATTTGGTGTGCTCCTCCTCACACTATGCCCTATCTGGAGAATACTATTCAGTTCCCAGACGTCTTGTTCTGGATTGGGAAGGTTCGTGACCCACAATCTCCTGTGCGGTAGTCGATTTAACGAGTTTTTACTTGGAGGGGCTTAACTCGCGAATTTGCTTGCCTGTTGCCAAGGAATTGTTGTCGTGGGCGGGAGACTTCCATCGCGCGATTAGCACACTTTACCCTCACGATTGCCTCATGGCTCGTGCTGACGACCCCGGAAATATGCTATGAATTCTCAACAGGCCTGAGCTCTCTCGACCGCTCCCGCTCCCAATCTTCGACGCGCATCCTTCCTTGATTGATCTCCAACAGACCCTCCCTCGCAACTCACAACATAGCTTCTCGCATATTTTTCTCTTTTAGGGAATCCACGCGAAACAAGACCATTCCGATTGCGCAACGTCGAGTGTGCTGAAGTTATTCGACGATAACAATAATTGCATATATCTACCGGGATCCTCTCGAAAGCACAGAAACCGGGTGTTGACCGGGTCGATATCGATAAGCTTGCCCTGTTCCATGATCCACACTGTGCGTCCATCCTCGAGACCGACTGGAATAGCGTATTTGGTAGAGGTGGAAGGTTTGGTATCAGGCAGAGAGGCAGCATGGGTGATACACCTCTCGTATCGGCTGCTATGAATGGGCACGAGGCAGTCGTGGAATTACTACTCAGCCGGGCCGACATCGATCCCAACAGGCCAGGTGAGGACGGCCAAACTCCACTGATGCTGGCTGCTAGGTATGGGCACGAGGGAGTTGTGAAAATGCTTCTCGCCCAGGACGACATCGATTCCGACGTGCCAGGTGAGGGCGGCCTAACACCACTGATGCTGGCTGCCTGTAATGGGCACGCGGAGGTTGTGAAAGTGCTTCTCGGACGAGACGACATCAATCTCAACAAACCAGATGTGGCCGGCGAAACACCTCTCGGGTGGGCTGCTTGGAGTGGACGCGAGGGAGTGGTGCAAGTACTACTCGACCAGGGCGACATCGAACCCGACAAGCCGGGTGAGGACGGCCTAACGCCACTGATGCTAGCTGCTTCTCAGGGGCATGAGAAGGTTGTGAAAATGCTGCTCGAACGAGACGACGTCAACCCCGACAAGCCAGATAAGCGCGGTGAAACAGCGCTCTCGTATGCTGTTAGCAATGATCATGCGCGAGTGATACATCTACTTGATGGACGGAATCCCATCTCATAGTTGTTAGGGTACGATAATTAATTAAGGGCGGGTCGTTACTATTTTGTGTCTTTTTTCCAGTTCTGTCCTATACAATTGATTCGACCTCGTCACGAAAAAAAACGTTACCAACATTCTCGTCGCTCCCTTCTACGTGTGTTGAGTGCGCTCTCTACCCGTATTTAGTCTCTAGCTCGTCAGTAGTGAGCTCCTCGTCACCGAACGTCGAACATCTCTCACGCTACACACCACTACCACTACCACCACCGAAGTTCTCCTCTCCCCCGCTTCCATATACAGTAATGTATCCGCTATGCGAATGAGCGCCCTACCAAGAGTTCGTTCAAGGACAAGAACGTCGCGGAATGGGTTCGGTGGGCCCGGGACATGAATACTTGAATATGGGTATTCCCTTTACGGCACCCGCCTGCGACGACGGCCGGATTGTGTGGGTAACCCCTTTGAAGGGAACATTGTTCATTGACAAGGACGATGGGCGGCATGAAACTGTTGCCACCCGTCCTGCTGGAACATGTCCCATGTGTGGTGAGCCCGTGTCCGGGGAGCGGTTCTGCCGGAGGCCGGTGGTTAGGCTCATGAGGAAGTACAAGTTCATATACGCGTTCCGATCCGAGAACGGCGTCTGTGGGGCATGCGGGGAGCGGCGCTCGAGCATGCGTGAACATCGATACCTGGAATGTGGTGGGAGGAGGCAACACTGGTTTTAGACAGATATTGCCGATTCCTAGGACGGCGTTGAGCCTGCGCTACGCAATGCGCTTATGTGGCATGCCTATCTTTATCGTACTGGCAACTTCTACGCTATCTTCGCAAAGACCTGGTTAATTCCATAAGGTGTTTGTCGCTACCGCTGCCTCTCGCCTTTCACCCTGACCTATATTCTCTTCCATCTTGACAAAAAAAAACACTACGTTGGGGTGATTGCCGTCTTAACTTTCCTTCCGGTGTACTGTACATCTGCCACAGTAACCCATCTTAACTCTTGTTCTATTTGTTTTCCTTTTGGAAGGAAATCATACGCAGTGGGAATTCATATATCTATCACATACCCGCCCACCCCTCTATCCAATTTTTCTTATAGGATCAGCAAGCGTTGCGAGCCTCTGTTTTAAAACCTAGAGTCTGGCGTTAGTAGATGGCTATTTCTACTGGATTGAAATAAGCCGGCACGGCTCAGAATTTCTATCTATCTACATTTATTGTTGTTTCCTGGATGTTTGCATTTATTATTCACATTTTTTCTAAAATCCCTCTCCCCCCCCTTCCCTCTGGAGCTTAGATCCGAGGGTTGTTTATGTATATAGAAAAGAAACATAAAATGCAAGCATTTCTGGCACTGGTGAAAATCGATGTAGAAGCTGGCTACTAGCTAAATTATGGTATGATGGCAATTGACTTCCACCCCTTGGACAAACATGGTTTGGCCGAGATCATGTCTCTTTACTGTTGCGCTTCTCATGGAATTAAAGGTAAGGCAAGAAGGCTGTACACGACTTGTTGGTCTTCCCCATCAAGGAAAATTTGCACGTTAAGGACTATATTTTAGCTAAGAAGCTGACGCCTATTCCATTGGTAGAAAATCGCCAGACTCGGGGTGCTGCTCGGCAATGTTGCAACGAAGGGGGGGGTTGGATCAAAAAATGATCGAAGGGCTGGAACGCGCTTTTTCGAACCGGGGGGTTATCTCCTTGACTGGTGTAACGATGGAAAATATGATGCCGACCCAAAAATAGATGATGACTAAGGCCGCCTCAGTATTTTTCAGTGATGGTGTGCGTA
>Ga0307509_10006534_pt1 | contig 15628 bp, 6 predicted proteins | sample 10_EM_MG_FD_202245 | JGI IMG/M metagenome (GOLD analysis project Ga0307509, IMG submission 202245) | Populus trichocarpa ectomycorrhiza microbial communities from riparian zone in the Pacific Northwest, United States - 10_EM | ecosystem: Host-associated > Plants > Roots > Unclassified | place...
TCACCTGTTCCAAGTATCTGTCTAATTGATTGCAGATAATAGTAAACTTTTGAAGATGTAGCTCCTGCACCTCTCTGCTGCAAAATGATGGAAGTAATCGGTTTTGTTCTTGTTCTACATTTCTACCCATGCTTTGTATTTAGAGGTGATTATTTTCGGTTTGATTCAGTTTTTATATATATAAAAAAATCAAAACTGATTTTTTTAAAAAAGAAACCAAAACTGAACCGAAATCGGTTCAAACTGACCGGTTTCGGTTCGGTTATTTTGGGGAAAAAACCAGTTCAAACCGGTCTAGCTCGGTTTTTTTCTGGTTTGACTTGGTTTTTCCCGGTTTGACTCGGTTTTTTTTTTTTTTTTGGGTTCAGTTCGGTTTTTTTGGTTTCAGACTTATAAAACCGAAACTGAACCGAACCGGTCAGTTTTTTTAAAATTCTAATTGGTTTTTTTTTTATGGTTTGGTTTTTTCAATTATTTTTTTTCTGATTTTCTTGATTTAATTAATTTTTCGGTTTTTTTCTTACCCCTACTTGTATTTCAAACTCAACACCAATTCTTCTACAAATATTTCAACTTCCATCTGCAGGATATGACAATAAACAAACTCAACATTCAGTCCATTCACCTCTTTGAGTTCAATGGTCTTGATTCTTAAACCATAAGACCTTCGAAGTCGCGCTCATCATGTCTTTATGATTCCATCATCTTTGAGAGTGGGACTAATCTTGCATTTCATATTGCTCACATATAGTTTTTCTTTCCCAGGTTCAGAGAGCATTAGTAATCATATGCAGTTCTGGTGTACGTGTAAGACCTAACACACACATATTACAAATGATATTCTGCTGTAGCAAGCAACTACACTGAATGAACTGCCTGTGTCTGACTTGAAACGTTCAAATAAAAGAGCGCAGTTCCATGTGTCCACTGTTCATTTCCTGAAGAGAAGGTCCAGACTGATGATAGGAAGCAGAGATGCTGCAGTTTGCTCCAAGTGTGCGGCAGTGTTTTTTCTGCAGTATCATTGTCTCCTATCCATCCCACACATTTGTTAATACCTTATTCAATAAACCTAACCAATCCCTGTCTTCACACCAACCATTCCTGGACCATATTTATGCAGAGCTCAATTCCCTAGGAAGGAAATCACTGTCGCCAAAATTATTGGGAATTGGTAGCTTCGGTTTTTGCTCAGTGCTATGAGACTAACGCAACTCTCTGATATTGTGACTTGCTTTCAAGTTATCTGTGAAAGATCAACGTGTATATGAGGTAACAGCTGTGATTTTAATGTCCAAACTGCAGCCTCACTGCTGACCACTTTCCCTGTGAATGAGTTACTGCCACGTCACAAATTTAATGACCAGTTGAACTGACGAGGTGCGCATATTGTAAGAATTAGGATTTAGGTCTAGGAATAGTGTAACAGGGCTGTCTAGTTTATTTCTCGGAACAGTTAAAAACTATTCATATTTAGAATTTATTTAAAAAAATCTCTTCATAATTTAGCTATAATTTTAGGATTAGTAAAACTTTGATTTGTTATTGTTTTGCTACATGCTACTCATGAACAGGAAGCATTTGTGGATAGTTGCTACTTGTACTATCAAGTAAATTAACCATCTAGGTGATAGTCTAGTGATAAGAGCTTGGGACTAAAAGGTTTGCTTCCTCTGTGGTCTCAGGTTCGAGCATTGTGATTGCTCATATGATGGTCCCTGGAGGTTTACATGGTCGTTAATTTCAGGGCCCGTGGGATTAGTCGAGGTGCGCGCAAGCTGGCCCGGACATCCACATTAAACTAAAAACAAAAAAAATTAAAATTTCAGGTGTGAAAGTCAAGCTATGTTATGAATGGAAGACCAAGTAATAAATGTCACAGAAGAAGTAGGTTGCATTGAAAATTCATCCAAGACTCTATCGTTATAAATTGACCATTCCTTGCCTCTCATTCTACACAAATAATCTTTGGTCCCAACTTGCTACAACTTTGATCAACATGGCTAGTCATCAGATAATAAACTCAAGACTGCTCTTATTGACCATCCCTATCCTTGCTTGTGTCTTTCCATGTAGCTGTTATGCTAGGGCAACAGATAAAAATGGAGCTCGCATTAGAGGGATGTTTGTGTTTGGAAGCTCTCTAGTTGACAATGGCAACAACAACTTCCTCAAAAACTCAATGGCTAAAGCTGATTTCTTGCCATATGGAATAGACTTCCCTTATGGGCCTTCTGGTAGATTTACAAACGGGAAAAATGTAATTGACCTCCTTTGCGACCAGCTTAAGCTTCCTTTAGTTCCTGCTTTCACTGACCCCTCAACTAAGGGAACGAAAATTATCCATGGTGTCAACTATGCTTCTGGTGCTTCTGGCATACTCGATGACACCGGACTGCTAGCAGTAAGATGGCCTCATTTTTTCTTCTTATGCTATCATTTCCTCCTTCTTGTACATGTAATACATATACATTAGCTTCTATCGATCATAAAATGATAAGCTTACTGCATGAATGTGGCTTAAACGCTTAATGACTTGCATTCAGGGCAATGTTATCAGCTTAAATCAACAAATCAGGAATTTTGAGGAGGTCACACTGCCAGTTTTAGAAGCTGAAATGGGATTCCAAAGAAGAGAGTTACTTCCGAAGTATTTGTTTGTTGTGGGAACTGGAGGGAATGATTACTCATTCAACTACTTCCTGAGACAATCCAATGCAAATGTCAGTCTTGAAGCCTTCACTGCCAACCTGACAAGGAAACTGTCGGGGCAACTTCAGGTGCATTGATCAATTTCTTATCTTCAGCTAGAAAATATGGACATTTTGATCTGCATTTAAATTTAAATTCACAGTTCGTCACTTCCTGCTGGTCTTCCAATTATATAGAACACCAATATGTACAAGATTTCTTTTTCCTTTTCTTTTTCTTTTTCTCGTAGTTTTTATTGTCTCTCTACTTTTGACTCAAGTATAGCATGGATAAAAACAAAAACTAGGGTTATTAAACTCTAAGGTTACATTCTGAAATTATAGAAAAATAGACAGAGAAAAACTCTAATATTTTATGAAAAGTTTTAATTCCATAATCCAGAGGAAAGAAATAGTCTATAAAACTATTTAAATAAAAGAAAAACATCAAGATTAAATTAAGGGTTCTAATCTAAGTAGAAAAAAATATAAAAAAATGAGAAGGAAAATAAAGAAATTCTCAAGCAATAACTTCCAGCAGGTCCAATTCCGAACTCGGATGAAGTTATCATGTTTTTATCAAAAGATCATTTTAACATGTTGATACTTCTTCTTGAACTATGACTTTGCTCATGGTCACCTTTCCTTTCTTTCGTTTTCTTGAAATTTCACCCTTTTAGTTTTAATTAATTGAATTGAGAGCGTGTTCTTCGTTCAATAATTGTTTGTTTAAGGATTACTACACAGTATACACCTAACTTTCTACTTTAGTTCTTCGCATTAACTATTTTTGCCTTGGTTGTGAAGAAGACTTGTAACTGAAAATGTCACTCTTGCCCTGAGTTTTTGAGACAGACACACATCAATGCTCGGGGTTCCATGCACCTTAAAGGACATTATTTGGTCAAGAGCCTTTATGGGCAACAAGGCCCTGGTTTCCATTTACCATTTCAATTACAGGATGAATTTGAACTTTCAACAAATATCTTGTCTAAATTTTTCATGGCAGGATCATGTTTTACAGCTTTAATCAATACATTGTTGCTGCAGAAACTGTACAGTTTAGGGGGTCGCAAGTTTGCCTTGATGGCTGTTAATCCAATCGGGTGCAGCCCTATGGTCATGGCAAACCGACGGACACGTAATGGCTGCATTGAAGGGTTGAACAAGGCAGCTCACCTCTTCAATGCTCACTTGAAGTCTTTAGTGGATGTCAGCAAGGAACAAATGCCTGGCTCTAACGTTATCTTTGTCAATTCTTACAAGATGATCAGAGATATTATAAAAAATCCCGTCTCCAGAGGTACATAATTTCTTCATTACCAAACACGTTAACCTGCTGCTAGATGATTATGACAGGCACAGTATCAGCTTCATCAGCTTCACCTCTTCTGTGAAACAGGATTCAAAGACACAAACAGTGCTTGTTGTGAAGTGATGTCCTTGAATGAAGGAGGAAATGGCATCCTATGCAAGAAAGAAGGGCAGGCCTGTGAAGACAGGAACATCCATGTCTTCTTTGATGGGTTGCATCCAACAGAAGCAGTGAATATTCAAATAGCAACCAAGGCTTATAATTCCAACCTTACAAGTGAAGTTTACCCCATTAATGTCAAACAACTGTCCATGCTTTAGCTCTGTTTCCCTCGCAGCTAATAATTTATCCAGTTGGCCTGGAAATATAGCAATAGGTTTGCTTTACCTTGGTATTCTGTGTTGTACTTCCTGTCTCTCTATCTCTGTCTAAGCTTTCAATGGGATAGCAGCAAGAATTAATCTAATTTCCTGCATACAAAATTAATACCCCATTTCTCTCAATTATGCATACAGGTGATTACAAAATTCATCTGACATTTAGGATAAAAAAGTTAGAAGGAAACTATAATAAAGAGTCATGCTTGGTATTGTTATTGTTCTGTTCCATAGAGATGACAATTAGAAATCCCCCAATAACAGGCCTATCTTGCAGAAATCCTACTTACAAATTTCAGAACTTAAACAAAGAAGAAAATAAGAGAAAATGAAACCCCACAATCTCCTCTTTTCTTTGTTTCTCTCTCTTATTTACTATCTCAATTGCACGAACAACAATCCAACCAGGCACCAATCTTTCAGCTTCAAACCAACCAAACATGGTCTTCACCAATCAACACATTCTACATAGGATTTTCTCAAGTGGGTTCATCTTCTTCTTTAACCATCAACTACATTGGTGGTATCCCAATTTGGACAGCAGGCAACACCACCACCATGGTTGACTCGAAGGGATTCTTTCAATTCCTATCCTCTTGCAACCTCCGCCTCCTCAACGGCTCTGGAACCTCTGTCTGAAACTCAAACACTACTAGACCTGGTGTCACCACTGCTGCTTCACTTAATGATTTTGGTAATTTAGTGTTAAAGACTAGGACTTGACCTGTTTGGTCTTATTTGAAAACCCCACTGACACTATAGCACCTAACCAGACCTTCAGTATGAATCAAGTTTTAAGATTTAGGTCTTATTCTTTTAGGTTTGGTTTGTTACAAAAAAATTTATTTATTTTTTAAAATTTAATATGATTTATATGTTCTGGATTGTTTTGATGTGCTGATATCAAAATAATTTTTAAAAAATAAAAAAATTATTGATATACATTTCGGCACGAAAAGTTATTTAAAAAGTAATCATTACAACACTGTCAAACACACTCTAAATATATATACTAGAATAAAGGGTTGAATTCTTCTGTTGATGCTATTTTCACTTCACCTCCATGAGTATGTATGTTTTGTTGAGGCTTCTGCTTTTAAAGTAAATTATAAAAATAAGGTATTTGGTTATATTTAAAATATAGATTTATGTTTGTATGATCTATTAAAATTTGTGGTTAAACCACAAGTTAATAAAAAAACAGCATTAACATATTTTTATTGAGGTGCAAACTCAATCTAACAAAAAAATAATATTATATTTTTTTTATATGCTATGATCATTTACCCTAACAAAATTGATATCTTTCTTTTTATTGTTTTTATTCTAATGTATTATAATTGTTATGCAAATTAAAAAAAAATTAGTATCTTTTTTAGTATTTTAAGTTACACTTTTAATCAGTGTTTTTAAATCCTCTACCACCATTCTAATGTTGTTGCTACGCTATACAATATTTTTTTCTCTTTACCACTATAATTTGATGATCTCTCTCTCTTCTCTCTCAAACGAGGGATTAAAAACTTAAAAAAATAAAATATTTGTACCACAATTGAATTGAAAAAATATTGAGAGATCAAATATGTAATATTTTTTAAGTGTGAGGACTAAATTAAACTTTTTGTATGAACTCTGAAACCATAACCTATTTATAACACATTTTCTACTTTGGTCCTCTATCTTTTGATTTTATCTTTAGTCAACAAATTTGATTCAATTGCCCTTAAATTTGGTGTAAAAATGATGCAATTACGTAAAAACAATTAAAGGACCAAATTGAAAACAAAGCAAAATTTTGAATAGTAGGTCCATATCAAAATGTGACATTACAAATAGTGGTTTGTGCATTGGTAAAGTGTGGATTTGCATTAAGCTCATCTCTCATTTAAGCATGAGCATACTAGCTAAATAAAGCACTACTAAACTCTTCGTCATCACACAATAAGAATATAAGAGTACCAGAGTATATTTTTAGAGGTTTAACAAGAAAATGTTTAACATAGAAAATTTACTCGAACCTATTGCCTTTAAAACCTAGATAAGTAGAATATACAATTATTATCTATGGAAATGACTATACAATCTTCTTAACATAACTCTTCTCAACATAAAACAAGAAATGGAGAACCATATTTGAGTAAAAGAAGCAAGTATGACCAGATATGTACACCTTTATTTTTAGAGAGCAAAATCTTTCTAACACCATCAATCTATTATGAGGACTTACAAAAAATTACTAAGTGATCCATTTATGATTGCATGATATTTCATAGGATCCTAACCATACCTTTTACCGCAACATGTTCTGAGGTATTGACTATCATTCAGAGAAAGGATTGTATGTGATATCCACCTTCTATAAAGAGTGGCACAAACACATGAAACCTAATAATTTCACTACGAAAATTGTCAATATACTAAGGAATTCCATGCCCTAAAAAAGAATATAGAAAGATTGATCTTTAGGGGATACCTCCAATAATTTATGAAGAAAGAGATACAACTTGAATAAATAGAAAAATTTCCCCATGATGCACTACCCGAGATCGAATAATTTTTAGAAATCATATCTTTATTATCTTTTAAAATTTTGAATAAAATTATTAATGTTTTTCCATGTCTCTAATATCTCTAATGAAAATCTTTATGAGGAGATCTTTATATCTCTATAAAAAATCTTTTTTGAAATGTCTATATATCCAAGAGAATTCTTCATATCTCCAAATGTGTTCCTAATATCTCTAACAAAAAACTTCTTGGCAAGATCTATATTGAAATCTTCTTGTCTCCATAAAACATCTCCTTCCACAATGATTTAACATTGCTTTCATAATCACAAAGCATTCTTTATTTTCTAAGTAATATTGTTCTCTACTCTAAGAAGAACACACAAAACTGATTAAACTCTCATCTCGCTTGCAAAACATTGAAAAAAATTACAAGAAGAACTCTTATGCAAACATGTAAAGGTAACATCATTGTATAAAATAGTAAATATTTTTTTTTCTCCACTTTTGTTGGCCAAGGCTTCGAAACATAATTATTTAAAAGAATTAGAGGAGTAAATGATGGTATAGAAAAAAAAATCATATCTGTTTAGGCTTGGCCTAAATAGATAGGCACCTTGGTTGTTTGGGCCTACAATTATGAATCTTGGCTATTAACAGCTAGAATCTCTAAAAACTGCTAGGAATGGTCATTCTCAATAAAATGAATGTCTTATGCATTTATTCTCTAAAATATGCACCTCTCCCAATATATATATTTTTGCATAAGTCAAAAACATTTTGTATATAGATCTAACAGTAAGAAGAAAACAAACAATATCTAATGGCCAAGAAAATAAGAAAAGAAATGGGCTTGTGCAAAAAATAAAGCAGGAGAGAAAAAGAAAATAAAATAAAGAAATAATAGGATGTTGGAGGCACTCTTAAACTTCGATGACTACACCCTGATATCATAAAAAAGATCTTAATAAGACAAATATATAAGGTGGTTGAAGGGGACCACACAAACTATTCAAAAGTAATAGTTTAGCTGCTTGCTTAGTGCATGCATTATATGTGTCAATAAAAAACCTATTAGCCTTCTGAGTGTGGTTCAAACAACTAACTATTCTAGTCATTAACAACTAGGCATTCTAGCTCGAATGACTACAAGTCTTTGTTATTCAAGCCTAGCTCAAATGACTAGAATCCAAGATATTCAATCTCTTGTTCGATCCCAAATCATCCTGGGTTGTCCAATACTTGTCTCAAGCACACACCTTTATACGTTTTTTTTTCTTCCTAAGAGCCACACAAGTAAATTCTCTATGTAGGCAGAGCAAACACAACAATTTACTTTTCCTTGCTGTACATTATTTTTTCCCTATGCATTTACTAACTTAAACATCGGAGCGTCCTCTGTTCCCATATTGGATTTGTTTTTGCAGGAAAGTTCATGAACTAGCTGTCAAGCCCAAATCCCTCCACCGGCCTAAGATCTTAACCATGGAAAGCCCAATTTAATCTGAATTTTTTTATGACTTTATCAGAAGAAATTATATATTATCTATATTTAATCATTATCTAAATAAACCCAAACATTTATTGTGCATTAAGCAAATTTATTCAATTAATTTTATTCAAACTTAATAATAGGATAGCCAAGACATCATAAATTGAAAACATTTATTAAAAATTGACCATGACGAAATAAGTGGAGATTGTTCTAAATTTTATGATTTAGTCAATTTAGCAGCTAGACACTCCTATAGTTATTAAATTTGGTTTGATTTGGCAATTCAAGTTGATATTCTATCAACATAGAATCTAGTCTAGTTAGGTCTCATTTTAAACAAAAATATTAAAATAATGTTATTTTAAAATTGATTTGAATAACCCGACAAAACCATGACACGAGGTTTGGATCGATTAAGACCTCGAACCTAATCCTAGAACAATGCACACCCCAGTTTAGCAGCTTCATGGTGTTAAATCTAATGAGTAGAAGACGGGGATCGAGTACCATGAAATATAGGGATTTAGGTGAGTTACAATAGCAGCCGATTGAATGCCATCGGATACCTAGCCTCCAATTGACAGGGGCAGTCATACTCATATGGGACTTTTCGTCTCCATTAACTTGGCTTTCAAGAGGCCCAAAGAGACATAAAAGTCAGTATGGGCAACTATTGATACGAGTGATCAGTGCCACAAAAACCTGGGAATGATTTGCAGGTGGCTCCCTCTAAATTGAGTGTTGGGGTTGGGTGCTTGCCTGCCTTAGGCTCCTTCGACGGGCGAAGGTCTGTATACATCACAGCGAAAATGAGTGGTCTATGAAGGACCTCCACATTTTGTTAGACAAGCACAGCACCTGCGTACAAGTCAAATTAAAAATAAGCAACACCTTTCTTTGGCAACCCCAATTAATATTTGATATCTCCATTGGGCTCTGATTTAATGTGTATTGCCTCACCTTTAAATCTTGACTTTTGAAAATCTCTCCCATTAAACAAACAGCTTATCTCCTTTACAAAATAGGTGAAAGTGAAAGAAGTGTCCTTTAAAAAATATTATTAAACTCGATGGTGTTAGTAATCTAGTTTTAGATTTATATTATAAATTAAATAGGTTAATTTGTGGATGAATCTAAAAATTCAAAGCTATATTATTTTTTAAAAAAATTAAAATTTAAATTAAATTCTGATAGATTAACTGAATCGTTGGTTGACTTGTCATGTCAATAAAATTAAACCAGATCAACTTTTATTTAATTTAATTTGAAATGCTTCTAGATCTAAGTAACGAAATTAATTTACTAGGTTAGGTTAGATAAGGTTTACAAACAATAGAACAACTTTGATGTGTTGAAATTAATCGATACTTGATTATATCAAATGAATATTTAATGTATTGATAAAAAGTTTCTTTTTCAAGATCGTCTTGAACATTAATAGAAAACTTGAAGATTAAATGAGAAGCAAACCCATTACCATCTAAACTAACAATAGAAGCTAATGTTGCTAACAAGTCTTTCAAGCTTCACCAACATCACAGGTTCCTTCAATACTGCATTCAGAGTGCCTTTTCTTCCTAGCAAGACAAATTAGTCATTTAGATTCAATCTTCGGCGAGATCAAATCTTCTAAAAAGATCAAATGATATCGTGCACACCATTAGTTTTTGGAAAGCCATGAGAGCATATACATTCATGCAGAAACAATGTCTAGTCTTATGAATATGGAACCTGTCTTTTGACATATACAAATAAAATTGGTCATAAATAGCTTCAATCCATGCCTCATCTCATGTAGACATCACAGAGAACTTGAATGATGAGATGATGCACACGAGATTGGCATACCATCTTCAGGCAAACAACTTTGGTAGAGAATAATTGAGCAAAAGTTTACCTTAAAAAATTTATGCTTGTGTAGTTACAAGTTTGTTGAACAGAAATCGGGCTTGTGGAAACCATGAATTCTAATGAGATTTTATTTCAAATGATTCTAACAATGATGGATATGGCCTCTCCATAATCCTCTCTGAAACTATAGGGGATATGCCTGCAGTTTAAATTGATGAAGATGAAGAGGGTGGTGGAGCTGAGGCTTCACAAGTAGACTGAGCACTATCTTTACTGCTCAAATTCGTACTTGTTCCACTAGTAGAGCCTTTCATCAATGCCTTTGGTGCTGGTGGTCTTGCAATCTCTATAATTCCCTCAAGCATTTGCACTACTTTTCCCATTGTTGGTCTTTGAGAGGGATGCTCCTGAATGCACCAAAAGCTAACCTGAACAGCTCTCATCACTTGTTCCATGTCCACACCCTGATCAGCAAGTCTCTTGTCAACAATTGTCTCCACATTACCTTTCTCAAACTCTTCATAAGCCCACTCTGAGAACCTCTTTTGATTGATTTCTGCTGAGACTTCAAAGTTCCTCCTCCCACTCACAATCTCCAACAAAACCATACCATAACTGTAAAGATCAGATTTTGATGTTATTGGGAGGTTTGCTAGCCATTCTGGTGCCAAATATCCTCTAGTGCCTCTAATGGTAGTCAAGGACCGGTATCTTTGATCCTTTGTGCTTATAAGCTTCGCTAGGCCAAAATCAGACACCTTGGCATTGAAATTCGCATCCAAGAGAATGTTTTCTGGCTTTATATCACAATGAACAATGCAATCTCGACATTCCTCATGAAGATATGTGATTCCTCTCGCAGTCCCAAGAGCAATGTTGAACCTGCGCTTCCAATTCAATAATTTCCCTGACTGATCTTCGGTCGAGAACAGGAAATGATCCAAAGAACCATTTTTCATGAACTCGTATACTAAAAGCCTGTGACGCCCTTCGGAGCAAAAGCCAATCAATCTAACCAGATTCAAATGGTGAGTACTGCTTATAGTTGCAACCTCCATCCGAAACTGTCTCTCGCCTTGTTCAATTCCCTCAAGTTGCTTTGCTGCAACTACTGTTCTGTTAGCAAGAACTCCTCTATAAACAGCTCCAAACCCTCCTGCTCCAAGTTTATGCTTAAACCCCTGCGTCCAGCGATGCAGGTCCTTGTATGAAAACTGAACGGGAGCACCTGAGGCATATTCAAGAAGTGTATACTGAGCCCACACACCTCCAAATTTGGGACTATTTTTGCAACAAAACCACCAAAACAAACCCACTAAAGCAGCCAAACCCCAAATAGTGCCTGTAACCAAGACACCAACTTTCCAACCCCGCGATTCCCGGAACTTTTTATCTCCACCAATCTGGTCAGAAGGCAAAGGATTTGGTTGCACTGGTCCACAAACCTTAATATAAGAAGTACTAAGAAGAACTGGACCCTGATATCCACTAACAAAATCAGGTGTGTTTTTCATGTAACAATATAGTACATATGTGTCTGATGTAGAAGTGCAAGCCATGCAAGAAGTGCTTGATAAACAATTCACTCTGCAAGCTGTTATCCCAATGGTAACAATTTGCTGAGCCTGGAAAGTAAGAAATTTAGTCTGCTTTAACTCCAGCATTGTTACGTTCCCTGCACAATCCGCAACCTCCACTTTTCTCTTACACCCTTTTCTACTATCATTCACATCCACAGCCTCAAAATTCAGAGATGGGCATTTGCAAATCGGACTCAAACTTGACTCGTTGTAACTACAGATCCCCATGTTTCCACAGTATCCATAAACCTGACACTGATCTGCTAAAGCAGCCCATGTCATAGTTGTAGTTCCACCACTATACATTCTCAAATTCCCATCGCTACCTAACCTCAAAAATCTCATTACCTCACCCCCTTCTCCATAATCATTGCCAAAAGCAACAGACATCTGCGAACCAGCATCTAAAAGAGTTAAAATCCCATTTGACTTCAACTGCAAGGTTGGAGAAGTCAACTTCAAAGCAGAACTCAAGCCTTGATTCCAGTACACAACACTGTCGTTCCATGTCAAGCTCATATTTCCACTGCTTAGAAGCCGGAAAGAGTAAACCCCTGATCGCAAAGTTTGGTTTACAGTTAAATTCTGTGACGGGACAAGAGTGTCGGTTGGGTTTTCAAAACTGGACCAGACATTGATACTGCCGGCTTTCAGTACCAGGTTTCCAGTGTCATCAAGTGAAGCAGAAGTGACACCAAGGTTGCCAGTGTTGGAGGTCCACACGGGGGCACCTGAACCGTTGATGAGACGGAGATTTCCGTTGCGGAGGAACTGGAATTCTACACCGTAGTCAATGACAGCTGCAGAGGCAGTGCCAGCAACAACATTGCCAGTTGTCCAGATGGAAACTCCAGCAGTACTATGGGAGATGGAAACGGTGTAGGAAGTGGGATCCACTTGGGTAAAGCCTAGAAAGAAAGTGTTGTTTGGAGACGACCAGGTTTGGCTTGTGTTGGAGGCATAAAGAGAGGAGCCTGGTGGTATGTTTGCTGTGGAAGTAGTCGTGAAGACGAGAAGGAGAGGAAGCTGGAGGAGGAGAAGAAAGCAGAAGTTCATTATATTTTTTATTTTTGTGTGGGCACAATTGAGGCTGAGCAAGTGGTTAGTTGATTTCTCGATGTCTTATAAATGCAAAAGAAGTGAGGATTTTCCCATGTCTAATGTTGGACTATCTCGATTTTCCAAGAAAATAAAGACAAAACAAAGAAAAGTAAAAACCAAGGGAAAAATTGGTTTAGAACCTTGAGAAAATTCATTGCGTACGCCGGAAGGCCAGACAGAATAGAAGACTTTGAACAAGGAATACAGTCTAAATTAAGAACCGAAGGTCTCTAGTAGAAATTCTCCCATTTTCATGCTTATATTAAGACCAGTACTTTCTAGCTAGTGCTTGAAGAACAGGGAAAAAAACAAGAGCTCGAAAGGAGACCTGTAATCAAAGCACATTCACACAAATAAAAGATATCTCCCGCAAATAGGTGAAACTCATTATGACTTCGAATGGACTAGACAAACAATATCTGCATTAACCTGGCCAGGACGGATGCATTGCATGGTTATTTTACTAGGCTGCCATGCAGAAATAGGTGAAATAGCTAAGGGTTTGTTTGGCTCTGCAAAGTCACGTCATTAGCACAAAATATATAGGATTGTAGCTGGATTGTTATGGTATAATTACTATTTTACTCTTGAATAGTATAAATAAGAGCCTTGGTGGTGGGGTGATTTGGTCTTTTCTGGTTATTACAAAATTGTTCGTGTGTATTAGTTTTTTCTAATTTTTTTGCATAGTAAAATAATGTATTTTACTCCTAAGATCAACAATATTTATAAATGTTGACCTATGTTTATTTTTTCTTTTCAAAAACTTTAAAGTAAAGAAATTACTTATTTAGTTCTAGGGTCAAAAAAGTATTAATTGTTGACCAAGGGTTTTTTTAATTTTTTTTAGAATATAGTAAAAATATATTTTTATTCTTAGAAAAGACAAATAACAAGTCATACATCTAGGAGCATTTTTATCTTTTCACACAATTTTTTTTTATGATATATTATTTTTTAAAATTTAATTTTTATTCTTTTAACTTTTGATTTTTCCCTTAATTTTTTTTGGTTAAAGTTTTATTGCCACAAAGAAATAGGTGAGGGGTTTGTTTGGCTTTGCAAAGTCACATCATATTATCATATTATGCCTCAACTTTCAATTAAATACAAATGTTTGGTAAAGTCTTTTTAAATATAAAGTAACCACTAAAAAGCTTTAATTTTAAGAACATGAGGTTAATTACCAGCTTCTTTTAAAAATTAATTTTTTTACTATAATTTTTTTTTTATTCTTATGTGACAAAATTATCCTCCAACCTTTTAAAGGGTTTTTTTGTTTTTTTTTTTAAATACAGTAAAAATATATTTTTATCCTTAGAAAAGGTAAATAACAAGGCATACATCTAGGAGCATTTTTATCTTTTCACACAAGTTTTTTTTATGATATATTATTTTTTTAAATTTAGTTTTAATTCTTTTATCTTTTGATTTTTCCCTAATTAACTTTTTTTTTTTGTTAAAGTTTTATTGCCACAAAGAAATAGGTGAGGGTTTGTTTGGCTTTGCAAAGTCGCATCATATTATCATATTATGCCTCAACTTTCAATTAAATACAAATGGTTGATAAAGTCTTTTTAAATATAAAGTAACCACTACAAAGCTTTAATTTTAAGAACATGAAGTTAATTACCGGCTTCTATTAAAAATTTATTTTTTTTACTATAATTTTTGTTTTATTCTTATGTGGCAAAATTATCCTCCAACCTTTCAAAATAATTATGATCGTATTATATATATGTCCCATTGTCTTTTTATATAGGTGTCTATAAGCTATTTGGTTGTTTTTTTTTTCTTTTTTCTTTTTCTTTCTTTCTTCGTTATTTCCATTGTCTTCGTTACTGGTCTAGATTTGAACCTTGTCACTACAATATTTAACAGTTTTACTGACGGAATTTTTTCGTTGGTGTAAGACACATGTTCTGTCGGTAATTAATTGACCAACGAAATCATCGACAGTTTAATTAAGTCCTTAAACCTATCAATTCTTTCAGTTTCTACCAAAATTGACTTTCAAATTTATAGTTTCGTCTTTATTAGTCCTTAAACTTTCAATTGTGTTGTCTTGATCCAATTCTCAAATTACATTCATTCATTTTTTATTATTTTTTATTTAATTATTTTTTTAATTTGTTTTTTTAATTTGTTTTTTTTTTAATTCAAAATTTGAGTTATGATGAAAAAAAATATTTTTTATTTTAAAAAAATTATTTTTAACATCATCACAAAAACAAAAACAATTCAAAAACACCAAAAAATTAATTTAAAAAAAATCTCAAAATTTTCCAGACATATAAATAATCAACTTTGGTTTGCCATCTAATAGCATGTTCCCAAAATAAAATATTTACTATTGGATCGTAGGGGTGTTCAAAAAAACCGACCAACCGATTAAACTGAAAAAACCGAGAAAAAATTAACCGAAAAAACCGAACCGATAGAAAAAACCGAATAAACCGATTAAAAAATAAAAAAAACCACCCGGTCCGGTTCGGTTCCAGTTTAAAAAGGCTTAAACCGATTGAACTGGACCAAACCGAACCGGTTTAATTCAATCTCAAAAAAAGTATAAAAGGAAACTAAACTTAAATAATAAATACTCTAACCTAACCCTACATTTCCAACCCTTCACCTTTCCAGCCGCCCCCCTTCCCTTTCCCTTTCCCTTTCCCTTTTCCCACTTTCCATTCCAGCTACCCCACCTATCCCTCC
>Ga0307509_10006535_pt1 | contig 15628 bp, 10 predicted proteins | sample 10_EM_MG_FD_202245 | JGI IMG/M metagenome (GOLD analysis project Ga0307509, IMG submission 202245) | Populus trichocarpa ectomycorrhiza microbial communities from riparian zone in the Pacific Northwest, United States - 10_EM | ecosystem: Host-associated > Plants > Roots > Unclassified | place...
TTTTTTATTTAGTTTTAGCTAAAAGTTCTCAATCATATGGGTTCTTGCATTTTTTTTAGTCAATTTTAGCTAAAATAGTATACTTGTAATTTTTTTATGAGTTGTACTTGACTTTTTGTACCAGAGTGTATAACCTGCTTTATATTTAACAAAATAAGCATAACAAAATATAATAATCTTTAAACAATAATCTTGGTTTATCAATTAAGAAAATATTTAATAACATTATTAATATGGGAGCCACTTTCATATTTTTCAATTAGGGTATAGAAATATAGCATTACTAAATTATTAGTGCAAAAGAAATTGTGTTAATTTTTTAATTGGAGTCCAAACTTGAAATAAATACTTTAGTTTTATCAATGCTCAATTTATAAGGTAAGTAGTTGAGAGAAATGGTTTTTTAATTGTTATTTGCACTTTTCCGTGTGTGTGTGTAACTTTATTTTGAGACTATATATTTTGTTGAATAAATTAATGGAACATTAAAACGGTTAACTTTTATATATATATATATATATATATATATATATATATATATATATATATATATTCAAACTCTTACAATAAATCATTTTCTAAAAAAAAAATATAGGGATATGGCATTCCTAATAAAAGGAAGAACACTCCAAAAAAATCAAAATGTTTGATGGCCATGTGTGATTTTTTTTTATTTATAAACATCACTATTTCACTTCAAGTGAGATAACACACAAGCTTATATTTTTACAAGTGGTTACAAATTCTCTTATCTAAAAACTTTTATTATTTTTATAATTTTTACAATGCTTTAAACTTTCTTTACATCAAATCATTACTTTCTTAAATGCTTGAGCTTAATTTTATTGATATCTTTATCTTCATTATAAGGTGTGAGAATTCTTGTGAGAAACATAATTACTGTAAAAGTGTAAGTGATATTTGAACCACTTGGAAAAATATTGGTTGTAAGCCATTGAAATGTTTGATCTTAATTCTTAAAAAAACTATGAGTAAAAAGTTTTTTAATCTTAATCCTATAAAAATATTAGCTTATCGGTTTCACCTATTAAGAAGGTTGTGAGTTGATAGTAAATACTTTAGTGGAGATTCAAGAAGTAGAATAAAAGATTTTTCGAACCACTATTTTATGTTTGGGAACCCATGGTTATGCCTGGTCCAAATTGTATGGAGAAGAAAAAAAAAATTCAAATTGTTAGAGTAATTTCTAATAATTTGACATATTAACGAGAGATTTTATCTCTATTAGAAAAAGAAAATCTCTCAATTATCCTTATTTGGCAAGGAGAGTCAACACTCTCCGTTAACAATTGAGAGAATATATATTTTCCAGTACGTAGTAATGACATATACAAAAACTGAGTTCTAAATTAGAAGAGATTTAAATTTTGGGAGCTTGGTTTCATCGTAAATAGGATTTATCAGATTCTTTTGCACTCCAAAACTAATACAAATATGCGTATTTGTATTTTATTGTTTTTGTGTGTGAATAAACTATGTGTCTGTTCTTTTGCATCTTACTATTTTCTCATTAACAAATATATTAAAAGAACCGGGGTGGCTATTACTATTCATCCTAGTTCTTTTAGTTAATTATTATGCCTCAACTTCTTTTTTAATTAAATCCTCGTGTGATCTAATTTCATCAGGTATTGTTGGTTAATTGTGAATTTTTTTTAAAAAAAAGTTAAAAGTGAGAGAACCAAACTATTAAATATTGGAAAATTGCATAGTAAATCTAAATTTCATGAAAAAATGCTTTTCAATCCACCTAATTTCCTTTTTCCTCCCTTTCATTCCCTTTATTTTTTTGTACATTTTTCAATATTTGGATTTAAGAGATGAGAGAAAAACTTGTTGAAAAATAGTAAAGGAAAGAGAAAGTTATCAATTAGCTCCATTTTGGCCACCAAAAAGAATGATTTTTGTATAAGTGGGTTTCTCTTCTCAATAGAAATTCAATGAAGATGGTGTTTTTTTCTAACATGCTAGTAAAAATAGATCAGGTTTGTTTGATTTTTTATGATTTGGTTGATTTTTTTTTATTTTTGAGACTGATTTTTGGATGGTTTAGGATTGATAAGTGTTTTTTCAAAGCTTTTTATATATATTATGTTTTGAAAGTGTTTTGAGGTAAAAATAAGCAAGCAATTTGAGTTTGTAGGGGCCAAGAACTTGGATCTCAATTTTTTTTTTTAATCACTAGAGGTGACCAAAAAACAACTAATTAAGAATAGGTCAACTACTATTATAGACGATCGGTCGCTCTATTGACAAAAAATAAAACAAGAGTGTTTGCTTCCGTTAAATAGATAAAACACAAAAATGTATGGTATGAGCTTCTTTATTAAGGCCATATGACATCTTTTTCATATTTTTGTTTTTATTTTTTTTATTCCTTCCCATTATTATTTTTATTTAAATATTGATTTATACCTTCTCTCTTATTTTTTAAACAAATTGAATTACTTTGTTTTCTAAATGGTTATTGATTTTTTATATTTTATATTAATTAGTTGTATTTATATGGATTTTTTTATATAAAACTAAAAATCAAGTGAATTTCAGGCGTAAAAGTCTGTTACTTTTTTGGATGGAAAGTTGATGATGATTTCGAACAAAGTTTAGATCAAAGAGGTCAATTTTGAAATTTAAAGTTAAAAGATCAATTCTCAAATAACTTGAAAGATCTCATAACATCAAGTGATCTATTAGAAATTGAAAAAAGAGATGAACTTTCCCCGTCTACTCAAATCTACACATCTACTTTGCAGCACGCGGTAATATTAAAATGTGTTCTTTTACTTAATTTTTTTCAAACAATATTTTCCGAGCTAATCTTTTTAAAAAGCCCCTCTGTGGAAACCGAGACTGCTCTATCTAGCTCAATGAACCATGTCCACCAGCGTACGGTGGCGGATGAGACCGAAACCATCATCCAAGCCGGCAGCTAACTATTCGGTCTCTAAATACTTTTGTCCTTGCCACCACGTCCACATCAATGCAATGTCAAGTTTCCAAATAGAGGGGGTTTTACAAGCCAAAACTCGTTGCTACTTTCTTTAGAACAATCTTTTCATTTATTACTTGTCGGCATGATTGGAAACCAACTTTTCCGGTGTCATTTAATCTCCACCGTGGTATTTGTTAATTTTGCTGGAAGCAACATGCCAAAAAAAAATGCTGTGATTGCTAGCTATATAAATCTAAATCTTCGTACCGCTATCGTAGTGTAGTAGCTCCTAAAACAGACGTCAATCCCTCGACTACACGTAAGATGCCGCCATTTTCCCTCTTCTTCCTGGTCCTGATCTCACATGCCACTATAACATTCTCTAGACATCCTCTGCTAAGAATATCAGAAGCAACCAAGTGGTAAGTGAATGTTTCATGCTATATGTTCACAAGAATATTTAAGATCAATTTCTGAGCAAAATAATGTAACAGGAGCTCAACGAGAAGGCAGCTGGGAAACGATGCATGCAGAACCGGTAACCCTATTGATGATTGTTGGAGATGCGACCCTGACTGGGAAACCAACAGGAAGGTGCTAGCTGATTGCGCGATTGGGTTTGGACGCAATGCTGTGGGGGGTCGAGATGGTAACCTCTATGTAGTAACAAATTCTGACAATGATGACCCTGTAAACCCAATTCCAGGCACACTCCGCTATGGTGTCATCCAAGAAGAGCCTCTGTGGATCATCTTTGATCAGGACATGGTCATCAACTTGAAGGAAGAACTTATTATGAATTCACACAAAACAATTGATGGCCGGGGGCATAACATCCAGATTGCGGATGGTCCTTGCATAACCATTCAAAATGTCAGTAACATTATCATACATAACATCTACATACATGGCTGTGTACCAGGAGGAAATGCCATTGTAAGAGACTCCACAAAGCATTACGGTTTGAGAGGTAATTCAGATGGGGATGGGATATCGATATTTGCGGCTAGGGATGTGTGGATTGATCATTGTACACTAGCTAATTGCCATGACGGACTGATAGATGCTGTATTTGGCTCAACATCTATAACAATCTCAAACAACTACATGTTCAATCATAATGAGGTTATGCTTATGGGTCATAGTGATGATTTTCTTGATGACAAGAATATGCAAGTCACAATTGCCTTCAATTTTTTTGGTGAAAATCTGGTTCAAAGAATGCCCAGGTAACTGAAGTTATTACTAACTTTACTCTATAACAAAGCTGCATGAGCAACTGTAAATATTAATGGCGCTCCCTTTTCTTCTCTGCATCCCTGGAGTTATCAGTGAATTGCTGCTATCTAAATGCATCTACAAAGTGTTACAGGTGCAGGCATGGTTATTTTCACATTGTGAATAATATATATACTGGTTGGGAGAAGTACGCAATTGGTGGAAGCGCCGATCCAACAATCAACAGCCAAGGGAATGTTTTTATGGCATTAGACAACAGTGACACTAAGGAGGCAAGTTTCTCTATCTTAAAGTGAATAGGCTTTACTTAAACAAAATGAAGGGCGTCTTTGCCTACAGATAATTAATCACTTGACAGCTATCTCATTTTACCTGAGAGCTTACCTTTTTTATCCCTCCAAAGGAAAGGGGGAACAGTTCATTCTTCACAAATGAAGCAATAACTGAAGTAGAATTTGAAATGAAAAAAAAGGCTAGTGTCAAATCATGGACACTTCAACTGTCCCAGTTAATTATAGTTGTTCAACTTACCAGGTTACGTCCAGTTAGGGAACTGCTCAACTTACCCTTTTGTTCCTAAAAGTTCACTTCACATTCAGGTGACTTGGCATGAAAGCTTGACTGGATTTGAGGAGTGGAAGAGCTGGAACTGGAGATCAGATGGAGACATGATGCTCAACGGTGCTTTCTTCACGCCTTCTGGCCAGAAAAGTTCTGCAAGCTACATAAAAGCATCAAGCATGGTAGCAAGACCAGCTTCATATTTAACAAACATGTCCCCGCAGGCTGGAGCTCTTAATTGCCAGAAGGGTTACCAATGTTGAAGGCAGGACACCTAACTTTATGCTTCTGTCTGTTTAATTTTCCTCTTATTTAATTAATTAGCCAAGGCTCAATAAGATTTTCAATGCTTTGAACCCTACCACCACGGTAGAATTAACGAAAGCTTCGTAAAACAATATGAATTGGTCTCAAAGAAGCACTCAATTGCAATGCAGTCATAAGTCAGTAAGGATTAGTAATTAGCTGAAGCTTGGAACAATTCCCGTGTATCAAGGGATACAGCACCACTGTCCTTGACAATTTAGTAACAAGTTCTTGTTAGACTGGGTTTAAAAATAATTTTGACAATCTGTGAACATTTTTGTAACAAAGAGAACACAATTCTTCCAGTTTCCAACTCAAAATCTTATCATTCAGTCTGAAACACGTAACTGACCTTACAGCTTCTTCTTGTGATGGCAACAGTTGTAAGTATTTGCCTCAATCCTGTCTGCAAGAAAATGCAGCCATATGAATAGAGGAAAGGAAAGGGGAGGGAACAGGGGCGGCATACTAAAAATGAACACTTATTTTTCTAGATAAAAATTATCAAGAAAAATAATAAACATGCAATTGATTAAGAGATATCTCGCTCCTCTGATAGAGTATGAACTGAAAGGAACACCTCTCTCAGCTCTCACCCTCTACCAAAACAAATGATGGGTGAATCTTAGTTATAAAATAAATCACAGTAACAGAACAACAGAGAAAGACGAGAACATACATCGTTGGCAAAAAAAAAAAAACACGAGTGCCACATCTGTTTCAGTAAATATGATTTTGGAATTCAGGATGCAATTCTAAAAAACCCTAAAAATTATGGCAAGAGTTTACTCATTCTGAACTTTGCTGCAACATGCAGCAAGATTGCAAACACATAAAGATCTTGGTGAGACTCTCTGAGATTGTTAATTTTTTCAAACATATCCAGGAACACACCAGCCAGAGTAGTATATCAAAGATATAATCCCAGTGAAATTCTTGTGCGAACTATTTTGAGCTCTGAAAATGCCATCACAACAGATAATCGATATCCTAATCGAGAAAATATTTGCTGTGCACTTGAGGGTCTAGCTGCTGTGGTCAACCGTGTGACTTGTTCCGTCCCTGTCCCGGGTTCGACCCTCTATGTGCACGCCTGTCACCCCCGCGGTGCCTTACCTGCTCCTGGGCTTGCAGGATGTCCAGTGGGCCGTGTGGAATAGTCGTGGTGCGCGTAAGCTGGCCCGGACACCCCACGTAAATCAAAAAAAAAAAAAAAATAAAAAATATTTGCTGTTAGTCCATCCATGAAACTAAATATGTAACTTGAAGACATCATAAGTTGATTACGTAGATGTCTTGTTAGAATAAACAAAGGCAAACAAACAGTGGATTTGGTTGGTGCCTAAAATAAAGTAAGATTTTACCTCGTCAAACAGGTCACCAGCATTTCTTCTTCTGAACAAATCTATCCTTCCTTGCTTTGTTATTATCCACCGATTGTCACCCATTTCGCGTCCCTCTCTCTCTCACACAGAGACGAGTGTCTTGATTCAGAAGAAATGAATTTCTCTGACTTTCTCTCTTCTTTTTTAAGGTTCGATTTATTAGCTTCTTCTAGATTTCTATGGATAAAATAAAAGGCAAACCTCAAGAAAGTAACCCTCAATCTTTAAGACAGGTCTCAATTAGATCTTTAAGCTATTTTTCATCCCAATTAAATCTTAACTTATCAATGAATTCGTCAATAAAACTCTTGAATACTTGCATTAAACTCACATGATTTTTTATTTTTCATACGAACACCAATGAATTTGATGATTCCCACCATAATTGATCAATTTGACGTTAAATCGAGATACATAATGGTTGTGTTGCAAGTATAAACGAGACAAGATTTTGGGTGGAGCCCTGAAACACTTTCAAAAAAAATTTAAATTAATACACTTATTATTTATAAAATGAAATATTCCTTATATGTTAAATACTAGTGTAGAATATTATACTATTACGGGCAAAGTTAAATCTAATTTGGGCAAGATAGAGATAAGTCAATTATAAATATATCACAAAAAAAATCTTGACCATTTTACATGTTCTTCACTATTAGAAGTATTTAAAATTGGTATGAAATTTTAGGCTATTATAGTTAGTATCAAAGCTAATAATTTATGATTAAGTAAACTTATAAGAATAAAAAGTGTAACCGATGAACAATGTGTATTATAATATATGATGGTAAGCATTAGAAGCAAAGCTCATACTAATATACTGCCACATGAGGGCAAAGAGCTAATTCAAGATGATAGAAGTGATCAAATAAAAGATATAATGGGAGACATTGTTTCTCATCAGTCAATTATACCTTCATCATTACTATAAAGAGATGCCCTCATTGGTTTCCCACGATGCTAAGGAATCTTTGAAGAGACCCTTGTCTATGTTACAACTAGTACCACATGTGTTCCAGCTGGCCCCTGCATACTTTGAATAGATGGTGAGAACGATGATGACAGGTATTATAAAAACCATAAACAATATAAAAAGAGAAAGCACCCCTATTTTATTCACTATATGAAAATGTACTAGAGATGAGGTGTGTTTTCTTTAATGGAGTTGAGGATGCAGAGGTAGTTAGACACTAGCTTTATAAGGTTGATGAATCCTTTTTACAGATCCCAGTACCCATGGAAATCCATGTGAATTATGTATTATATTTATTGGTGAATAGTGCATAATCATGATGGTTCATTGTTAAACAATGAATAAGTAGGGAAGTATTGGTGTGGAAGCACTTTAAAACAAAATCTAAGACTAAGTATTACTCCCAACAGTATAAGGAAGCAAAAAAAGTATGAGTTCTTAGCACTGCAACAAAGAAATATATTAGTGCTTAAATATATCAATGAATATTTCAAGATCTCTCCATATTTGCCTCTACTTTAATGCCTATAAAAAAGCACTGTATTAATAGGCTAAGAGATGGGTTGTATCGAGAGATCATGAAGGGGTTAGTTACTCTCTGACCAACTAAAATCCAGGAATTAGTGGAGGTAACTCAATCTTTCGAAGCAGTGCTAAATAATCAAAGTCAAGGCTTGCAAGAATATGACCTTTATCAATTTAGAAGGAGAAAAGGACTTGGATCATATCATAGTAAACTAACTCTCTTAAAAAGATGAGGAGGTGATGAACAAACAGTAGTCAATTGCATAGAGATAGTGGGTAGAGCAATGACCAGTTTTATAAAGGTGAGAGCTATTTTATTCTAAAATGAGCCTCTAGTAGGTCATCCTAACCTATCAAAAGAGGATCATCTAGAGGACAATCTGATCCTAGAGTGAGACAAGTTGGTAGGTCTTTTGGAACACTAATGTATGGGCATTCTATATATCCATGTTGTGAACGTTGTAATAAGAAGCACATGGTGATTGTTTAATGACTGGAAGTAAGAGTTATTTATGTAGGCAAGAGGGTCATTAGTGGAAGAGCTATAAATACTTCGATAATAGATGTTATTTATATGGTGACCTGAGGCACTTTAAGAAGAGTTGCCCCTATCAGAACCTAGAGAGGTCTTATGGGTATAGACCTCAAGCGGAGAGTTAGGAGTAGTCAATGATAATGAATCGGCCATGTAGGGGTTCAGGAAGACCTACTCAATTTGGAGCGAATTTTAGTGGGGGCCGGTCATATGTGTCATATGAAAGGGTTTAAGGGAGGGCCTTCAACATTATTCAGTGGGATGCCAGGACTTTCCTAAATATGGTTGCAAGTATAATACCATATTTATATTATTGTGTTGTATATATAAGTTGCATACTAAATTGTGAATGTATAAGCAAGCATGAAGGCATGTATATGTGTATGTAATTGAAACTTCGTTGTTATATGTTTTGAAATCAAAGGTTAGGAACAAATAAAAAAATATATAATGTTTGTATTGAATGATAGGTAAGATGATGTTAAATTCATAAAGAGTGTATGCTTTGCTTAATCTAGGAGCCACTTATTCTTTTGTATCTTATGATTTTGTGAATAAATTAAACATGCCAAAAGATAGTTGAGGAGAGGATTATATTTTAGTACTCCTCTAGGAAAAACCATAGATATTGTTGATGTATATGAGAGGTGTGTTGTGCAAATTAAAGACTAGGAGTTGGAAGTGAATTTGATACCCTTGTCACTACCCGACATTATGATGACCTAAAAAAAGGAAAGGAATATATATCCAACATCTTTTTGTATAGGTAAATTTTTTATTTAAGAAGTCACTACTTAGTATTATGATCACTAAAAAACTCTAACTAGTCAATAAGGATTTTATGATATATGACTGGTTATACTAAAAGAAGATATTATCACCCCTAAAATAACCTACCTGAGATAAGCTGCATTGCTGGTTTTGTCTTAAATTGCTAAAGGTTTGTTGTGTTATGTCATCAATGGTCTACCTATAATATTCCTAACTCTGACATCAATGAATATTTAACTAAAAATACACAAAATTCATTCAACCTGTTCTGACCTATATCGCAAGGTCTTGCTGAACTCTGATTGATCTGAAAATTTACTCTAATATAGAACAATATTCTAGAAAACTATAGGTAAAGATTTAGCCTCATCTAAATGTCGGATTGAGAATTATGACAGTTGTCATAAAACTGAATTGTAGGCACAATTACGCTAGAATATGAAATTCCTGGTTCAACCCTTTTTTGGATCGTATTATTCCCTCTCTCTTCAAGATGATTCATCCTCAAATCACTAATTGGTGTAATGGATGTTTCATAAGCCTCTTGTTTAAGCCTTCAAAGTTTTTTTCTTGCCAACACTCACCTCCAACAATTTTGTATGAACATGGTAGCCCTTATCTTTCGTCTTTCATCATTTCGATATTGTTGCTCCTCTCTCTCTAAAGCTTTATATTCATAGAATAGTTTGTTTAAATTATCAAATTCACTCATTAAAACCCCAAACTTATGAGATAAATCTTTGTATTCTTCATAAAAAAAACACCAATTTGTTTGTTCCTCTCCCTTTGATACATCCTCTTTCTTTACCATAATACCTTATTAGAATACATGTAATCTTGATTTTAATACTTTCTTTGTATTTATTTTTTTTACTTTAAGTTTTCAAACTGGATAAAGAACAAAAAACATTTGACCAATCCTTTCTCTTTTTTGATATCAAACCCTAAAACAAATGTTAATGACAATAAAGAAAGTAAAAAAGACACTGAGGATTAGAGAAAACTACCCCTAAATAAAAACATGGATATAAACAAAAAAAAAATGACAGGAGATAAGAGAAAAAAAATGATATTAACAGAAGGATATAACCTGATTAATAGAGTCAAGCTTTGATACCAAATGATATGGACCTTTTGATCACGTGATCAAGCAACCCACAACAAAGATGATACAACTCCTGAAAAGCTAAGAAATCAAGTTTGATGGGGGTGTGACACCATGAAAACCTGTCTCGAGGCACCAACACTATTGGAATAAAAAACATCCACCAAATGAATATCAATTCACGAACAAAAAGTATAAGGAAGACTCCTTGAAGCTAGTTAATCTTTGATAAGTCAAATTTGTTCTTTATCCTAGCAAAGAAAACGTGTTCTATTACGCAAGACACAAGATTATTTCATAAATTCATGGTTGCTGAAGATTTCAGGTTACAAAACCTTAAATAATAGTTCAACTAGTAACCCTGATGGACCCAAAACTTGTGGGCTAGCATTTACCCACTCACACAAAGTATGTTAACTAAGCCCAAACATGAAGAAAATAATAAAAACAAAAAATTTAACTCATGAACTAAAGTTATTGCACCTAATTAAACAAAATAACCTAAGATAGATAAATTTACTAGTTTAAATAATGTCATGAATGAAATTTTATCCTAGAAACATTAGAATCTTTGTTACCACTTTTAGATACCCAAAATAAGCTAGGAAATTGATCGTTAAAGTTGTCTCTCCTTTAGTTTTCTTATTCGTCTAGGATAATAAATTGTAACTTTAAATAATCCTCTCAAAACATGAAAACCCTTATTACCTCCCTTTAACCTTCGTTGTAGGGTTAAAAAACTCCCCTAAAAAAGCTAACCAATTTATCATTAAACTCCTCAAAATACCACCAACCATTCTTTCCTTGTGTAGCTAGGATAAATAAAAAATCCTTGTAAGAAAATGATTTAAAACATTAATGAATTCTTACCACACTTGAAAATTATGTTGCAGCTCATTTAATATCTTTGTAAAACTAGGAAATTCTCAAAACAAGTTGTCACATCCTTTTAGAAAAATGATCATTGCCAAATATGAAGTTCACAAGTCAAAAGAAAGTAAATAACAAAATTCATTCAACCTATTCTGACTTATTTCGCAAGACCTTCTTGAATTCCGATTGACCTAAAAATTTACTCCAACATAGAACAATATTCTAGGAAACTCTGGGTAAAGTTTTTGCCCGATCAATTATCGGATTGAGAATTATGATTGTTGCTATAAAACTGGATGGTAGACCCAATTACGTTATAATCTGAAATTTCTATTTCAACCCTTTCTTGGAATGTACCATGGAGATAATGGATCTTTAAACTAAGCATGTATGTGGTGGAAGTAACCAATTAGTCTTTTAGTTTTTTCATGATTTTCCTAAATATAAAGGAATAATTATATCATTTGTAAAGTTCTTTCTAGCCTTGTAAAGAACCTTTGAAGCTAAAGTAGTATACAATTAATATTACGTGTGTGAATATATATATGCGCACACGACCATGGTGATTTAGACTTTTGAATAAGACTTTTAGACTCGAGATCTTGGATTTCAAGTCGGCAATGATGTTCGAGATCAACATTCATTTGAATAGGTCTTGTTTTTGTAGGTATATGTTTTTCTGAAAAAGTATCCTCATAAAGAAGATCAACAACATGTTGTTTTCTTTTCTAAAAGGCATTGGGTAAGTCTGAACATATTTATTGTTCAATCTTACTTTGTAAATCAGTGATCTTCTTTTGTAAAATAGAGTTTTGTAATTGTTTGTCGATACGATAAAAGGAAACATGGTTTTGTAAATCATGTAAATGGAATTGTTTTTCATGAATCAATACATTAATATGATAGGTATGTATAGAGCATGCTTTAATCAAATTTAAATTCTTAGTTTTAGATTTTTCTAAGAATGGAAAAACAAGTTTAATGCTATTGATTTTGGAGGTAATACAATCATTATATGCTTTGTATGGGGTGATCATATCGATGAATGGAGTGCCAAGAATGATGGTATGATTTATATCTTTTGTAACTACAAAGAATGTTTTAAGAGAAATGCATTTGTTGAAAACAGAGGCTTGGGTTTTGCCTCCAATATGCAATTTTAAATTATTAGTAGCAGAGAGTTTTTTAGAGGTACTTTGTAAAAATTATTTTGGAACCACGCCTTCTTTGATGCAGTTTAAATCTGCACCTGTGTTAAATAAGGCAATAATGTCTAGTTTGAAATCGTCTGAAAAGACTAAGGTAATTTTGATCAAATATTTTTTGAAAGATATTTGGGTTAACACATTTAAGAAATCGTCAAGAATATGCTCAATATTTGTAAGTGCATGATGTACTGCATGAGACTCATCAGTATGGTCTTCTGGTTCAGACTCAGACTATTTCTCAATGTTGGACAAAAGATGTTGTAAGATGGCGGAGTCTTTTTGTTGAGCTTGTTTCAAGGTTTGTAACTTAGATTTGAGGGTTTTGATCTTAGAATGTAGTTTTGGGATGGTAACTGAGGTTTTGGATTTCTTTCTACTGAGAATTTTTGTAAGGTCATAAGTGTTTGTGCTGGTTGTAGGTAAGACATGATGGTTTGAAGGTTGAGACATGGAGGTTTCAGTTTGTTGAAGTTATTCAACAGTTTGTCTAAATAGGTTTTTTGTAGCTGTGGGACATCAAGTCTTTTGATAACTTCAAGAATGAATTCTTAATCTCTGGTGAAGACATTAAGTTTTTTGGAGTTTGTAGAGTTGTCTAAATTAAAACTGGAAGTTGCTAATTCATCAATTTGAAAGTCTTTTTCAGAAGTGTCTAAAGGAGATGAGTCTTTATTTGAGGCTTCAATGTAGAAGTTTTGTATTTGGTTTATGATGTCTTCATTGATTTGGAGTTCATGGAGTTTGGTATTGATTTTGCAGAAACGAAACGTATGTCCTTTCAGTCCACATTTGTAGCAGGTAATGGTTTTAAGGCCAAAGGGTTTTTTTAGGTTTAGTTTGAGAGGGTTTGTGATTGTTGTTAAACTTTTTATAAGGTTTTTTGTAGTAGGTTTGTTCTGGTTTATAGTAAAATTATTTACGATATTTGTGGGATGATTTTTTGTAGGGAGGCTTGGTCTTGGGTTTTAAATAGTTTCCATTGCAAGAGGGTTTTTTGGTGAAAAGGTCAAACTGATGACAGAAACTACCAAGTTCTTGCCTGGTACGTTTCATTTCCCACCTCAAGTGTTTTTGGAGTTTAAGATCTTAGCAGATCTTGAGACCTTCTTTTTGGGTGAAGCTCACAAGTTCACCATATGTAAGTTGGTCATACGGTATGGTTTTTGTTGTAAAGGTGTCCTTGATTTTGTTTCTGACTTTTTCTCCTAAGAGAATAGGTAAGCCTGCAAGGAACTTTTCTTTCCAAAAGGGCTAGTTTGAATCATCTCTATGCATGACGCGGGTGAGGAATGTGTTTTTATACCATTGAAAATCACTAAGCTTTTTACATCTAAGGTTGGAAAGAAGGTCGGCATTTTTATCTTTCATATGTGAAGGGTCTCCGACAAAATGCAAGGAGATTGTGAGGATAAGTGTTAACACAACATCCGGGATGATGTTTCCTGATGGGTCAATGATGGGTGTTTGGTCTTCATATGTTTGGAAAGAATTTAGGATATATAGGTGGTCAGTTTTTGTGAGATGGTAATCCCACCATCCTTTTAACTGGCCAGAGAAACCAGCGATAAGGAGTTCGGCTATGGCTTTATCAAGGGTCCCTGTTTGAGTTTTGTAAGTGTTAGCTGTCATAGTCATTTGTTGGAGAGTGTTTAGGATGTTGTACTCAGACATTCCATCTATGTTCCATTCATAGAGGGAGAAGACATTGTATTTATGTTGGTTGAGGGTAAATGGTTCATAAAGTAGGGATATGTCTAGGGCAATGGTGGTTTTGGGACCTTGCCAAGTGAGTTTGTTTAACTCAAGAGGCTGTTCTTGAAAAGCATCTTCATCAGAAGTTTATATAGGGTTGTTTTGGAGTGTATTGACTTGATTTGTGGATGTAGATGGGTTGGTTGTTTGTGGTGTGTCTGAGACAATTAGAGATGAACTGTCAAGGTGTTATAAGTGTGTTTTAATGGCTTTGAAGAAATCTGTTTGATTTTCTTGGATATGTTTTTTGCTTGTTTTGGTAACTTGGTAAGGTTTGAAGACTGAATTTTTTAGTTTTAGGTCAACTGAGGTTTTGGTATTAATCGAACTGGTAGTGATTCTTTGTATTTGTTTTTCCAGTCTGGTAAGCTGTTTACCTAAGGTATTGAGGTTGGTATTTGTAAAGTTATTGTGGTGGATGATGTGTTTGGTATTTAAAAAGGTGTCATCACCGAGTATTTTATAGGAAGCTACATCTACAGTCTGGTTGTTATGGGTGATTTGGATATTTCTTAAGGGTGGATGTTCAGACTCAACTGATGGTCCGCTTATGAGGTTTCATACTAGTGTTTTTGAATGGGTTGTGATAGGACATGCATGTTTGATGGATGCAAATGGATATACAATATGATGTTTAGATGCATAATGTAATTCAAACCAATCAAAGAATAATATTTGTACTTTATATAATGCAACGTAATCATAAAATTGTTTTTGGATATTTTGTCTTTGTTGGAGGAAATTTTTGAAAAACCAAGTCTGTTTATCTGAATTTTTGTCATTGTAAAAATCATTTCTAAAATAAGTTTTGTCTATAACAAAATGTTGTTCTAAAGTCAAAATATTGAGCTCATTTTGGATGTTTTCAGTGAGTGTTGAAAAGGTTGGAGATGTTGGAGGGGATTGTTGTTCAATGTTGGTATACACTGGTTTTAATATATTTGTAGTATAATTTGCATGTTGGAAACTTGCAGAAGGGATGTCTGATATAGAGTGTCTAGAAGGGTTGGTATGGTATGGAATGTTAATGACAGAATGTATTTTGAAAATTCTTTCAAGATTTATTGTGCTGGAAGAAGAAGATTCTTCTGAGAATCTAGAGTTAATATACAAAGTGATGGGTGGCAAAAAGCGGTGATATCAATGTTTGTGTGTGTATGTGTATATTTTTTTTTATTAGGTTGCTTTAACAATAAAATAATGTAATGTTTTTCAAAAATTTCATCATGAAAAAAATTAATAGAATGAATCTATAATTTGCATCTTTAAATTATATATTTTTCTTGAAAAAATATGTTAGAGAGTAAAATGAAAAAAAAAAAGTCTTTAGAAAACATTTTATTTTAAAAATAGCACAACATAATGTAACAGCAAAACAGTTATTTACAATATTTTATGATATCCTGTCTCTTGTAACCGAACGATCACAAAGTCAAAAA
>Ga0307509_10006536_pt1 | contig 15624 bp, 9 predicted proteins | sample 10_EM_MG_FD_202245 | JGI IMG/M metagenome (GOLD analysis project Ga0307509, IMG submission 202245) | Populus trichocarpa ectomycorrhiza microbial communities from riparian zone in the Pacific Northwest, United States - 10_EM | ecosystem: Host-associated > Plants > Roots > Unclassified | place...
CTACTACTGGATCAAAACAAAGGAAAACGTTTGTTGGTTTATCAGCAGGGTTTTGGATTAATGCTTCAGAATGATTTATGTTAACAAATCGATTGTAAACTTAAGAAAACGGTGAAGTAGAAAATGTATTTTTCTCTCTTAAATGTTACAGATACAAAGTTACTCTTTATAGAGTTTGGATATAGCATAATAATCTTAACAGAAAATCTTATCAACATTTGAAATTCAGCAGAAGCCGTGGGGTAGATCAGATCAGTTGGTCTTCCTAATCTTCCTCCAGATTTTCCTCTTGTTGATAGCTACAGTTGCTTGATTTGCTGAACAGTTCCACATTTTCCTCTATACGCCCCCTCAATCTGAAGGGAAGAGCTCGGACATTTAGATTGGCCAAAGTAGTTTGAAACTTACGTGGAGACACTGGTTTTGTCAGGGAATCAGCAAGTTGATCTTTAGTAGAAATGAACTGAACCGTACGTTGCTTTCTTTGAACTTGGTCACGCACATAATGAAAATCAATTTCGATGTGCTTAGTACGGGCATGAAACATAAGATTAGCAGTTAAGTATGTGGCTCCAGTATTATCATACCATAACACTGGGGGGTTGGAATTGTTAAGCCAATTTCAGATAAAATTGATTGCAACCATTGGAGTTCAGAGGCAGTGTCTGCAAGAGATTTATATTCAGCTTCTATGCTACTACGAGCAACTGTAAATTGTTGCTTGCAGCGCCATAAGATAAGATTGTTGCCCATGAAAACACAATAAGCACTTATTGACCATCGATCATCACGATCACCTGCCCAATCAGAATCTGAAAAAGCTTGAATTGCAGAGTTAGGAGACCGCCTAAGAAATAGTCTCGTTGATATGGTATGTTTAAGATAACGTAGTATTCTTTTTACTGCTTGACAATGTGACTCCAATGGGTTATGCATGAACTTGCTTACTTTGTGAATTGAGAACGAAAAATCAGGTCGAGTAAATGTCAAATGTTGTAGGCTACCAACAACCTGTCTATAGAGAGAAGGATCTAAAAACTTAACTCTTTCGGTTGTAGAGACGTGACAGGTAGTTGACATAGGACTTGTATATGGTTTTGCTTCTGCCATGTGAGTGCGGTTTAGGAGTTCAGCCACATACTTTCTTTGAGTGAGATACATATCATTAGTTGAGCGTAAGACCTCCACCCCCAAAAAGTAGCTAAGATCACCAAGCTCTTTAATAGCAAAATCTGAATGTAAGTTTTGAAGTACATGATGGATGGCAGTACCAGAATTGTTTGTGATGATAATATCATCAACATAAATAAGAATAACAACCAGAACATCATTCTTGTGCCAAATAAACAAAGAAGGGTCTGCCTTGCTAGCACGAAATCCAATCGCCCGTAGTTTATCTGTTAAACAAGAGAACCAAGCTCTTGGAGCTTGTTTCAAGCCGTAGATTGACTTGTGTAGTCTGCAAAGATGATTAGGATATTAGGGATGGATATAGCCTTGAGGTTGAGCCATATAAACTTCCTCTTCCAATGCACCATGTAGAAATGCATTTTGGATATCAATTTGTTTAATCTGTCAGCTATAAGAAACAGTCAAGGACAAGACAATTCGAATTGTAGCATGCTTGACAACATGACTGAATGTCTCATTAAAATCAATTCCTTCTTATTGATGGAAGCCCTTGGCAACTAGCCTAGCCTTAAACCTCTCTATGGAACCATCAGCATTTTTTTTAATTTTGTATATCCAGCGGCAACCAACAATATTGGCTTTAGGAGGAGGAGCAACTAATAACCAAGTCCCATTGCGTAGAAGAGCATCAAACTCTGCATTCATTGTTGTTCGCCGTTGTGGTGACTTGACGGCATCACTTTAACTTGTTGGTTCTACATCAAAAGAGTTAAGAGAGGTAAGTAAGGCTTTAGGTAGAGGATACCGTACAAAAGCATCAGAGTTTGCTTTTGGTTTAAAAATATTGTTTCTTGATCTAGTAGTCATAGCATGGGTGCTGGTATTGCCTTGCATTACTATAGGATTTAAGGTGGATTGAAGAGGTGTCTCTGATAGACTGGAGGAGATGGGCTGGTCAGCAGCAACTATGTCTGGCGAGGAGATAGAAGTGATATGCCTAACAGGTAATTCTTCATTTGTTCCTGCAGAATGAGACACTAAAGGAACAGAATCATTAGTTGCAGATGGTATACTTTGAGTTTGCATATCATTAAATCTGGCAGGTAGTGGTACTGGAAGATGGAAAGGTAAGATAACATGTGTGGATGAGCTGGATTTTGAGGACAGTATAGAGGAAACATTTTTCTGGTAAGGGAACATATTTTCATCAAATATTACATGACGGGACACATAAACACGACCAACTGATAAATCAAGGCACTTGTATCCATGATGATTAACACTATAGCCAATGGAGATACATGATTTGCTTCTAAATTCCAATTTATATTTATTATAGGGTCTAGGATTAGGCCAACATGCACATCCAAAAACACGTAAGAAAGAAAAATCTGGGATCCGGTTATATAGCATTTCATAAGGTGACAAATTATTGAGGATGGGTGTTGGTAGGCGATTAATTAAAAAGGTTGCAGTTGTAAAGGCATCTTCCCAATAAAGTAGAGGTAAATTTGAGTGTGCTAATAAACTAAGGCCTACTTCAACAATTTGTCTATGTCTTTGTTCAATTGAACCGATTTGTTGGTAAGTATGAGGGCATGCAATATGATGAACTTAGCCATTTGCTTGAAAATAATTATGAAGTCTACGGTATTCACCACCCCAATCTGATTGTATGGCCTTTATTTTACTACTAAATTGTTTTTCCACATAACATTGAAATTGAAGAAAAACACGCTCAACATCAGATTTGAATTTAATGGGAACTAACCATAAGAATTTAGAATAATTATCTAGAAAACTAACATAGTATCGAGCACCGGTAGTTGATGCTACAGATGCTGGACCCCAGACATTGGTAAAAATTAAGTCTAATGGAGATTTTAAAACATAAGTTGAATTAGTAAAAGGCAAAGCATGACTCTTTGCTAATTGGCAATCAAGACACACAAAGTGGCTTTTTATTTTATAAACTAGCAATTTATTTGAGGACAACACACGTTGAACAACTTGAGAAGCAGCATGACCTAGGCGACGGTGCCACTGATCAAATGAAATGCGAACACTGGAAAAGGCTTGAGGAGGAACATTTTTGGTTGAGAAATGATACAAACCATTACTGACATAGCCTCGATGAAGGACGGTCCCCGAGTAATCCTTCACAAGAAAATATTGATCATGAAACTCGAAATAAACATTATTGTCAGTGCAGAATTTTTGGACAGAAAGTAAGTTTTTCTGAATTTGAGGGACTAAAAGAACTTGATTCAATACAAAGGAATGAGAGGATGTATGAAGAGAGGAATTGCCAGTTTTAGAGATATGCAAACCTTGACCGTTGCCAACTTGAAGTTGATCTGTACCAGTATAGTCATCACTCTTTAGGTTCAGATTGGCCATATCATGAGTGATATGGTGAGTAACACCTGTTTCTGCATGCCAGTCATTCTCCCAGCCGCCATTGTTTGCTGCAATAAAAGCCTGTTTATTTGGAGGAGAAGAAGAATGTTGATAGGTGAGATCAAAACAATGGTAGCACTTGCGAGCAGAATGGCCATGTTTTTCGCAGACTTGACACACAATAGTAGAAGAATTATATGTGTCACTTCTATTGTAGGAGAAAGCACCCCCTCCACGATAATTGTTATGGCGGCCTCTACCCCGAGAACCACCTCTGCTCTTATTGTTGGATGGTGGCGGTTGTCTCTGGGCAATATTTGCTTCAACAAGGGGTGCAGGAGTATATAGATGATGACGAGTTAGATGAGATTCTTTAACAATTAGAAGAGAGTATACCTCCTCAAGTGTAACTAGATCATTACGGGCATAGATAAAGGAGACAAAGCTGTCATATTCATGTCCTAACCCAGCAAGGACATATGAAACGATGTCGTCACATTTGAGAGGTTGGCCAACCATAGCAAGTTCATCAGCTAATCTTTTGATCAATAAGAAATAATCATTGGCAGATTGACTGCCCTTCTTTGCATTGGCAAGTTGAGTTCGAACCTGGATGGTACGAGCTCGAGATTGTGAGGAGAAGTTTGTTTCAAGTGCTCGCCAAACCTGATGAAAGGTGGCATAAGAGACTATTTGAGCTAAAACACCCTCAGTCATGGAAGACATGAGAGTGCTAAGGATTAGACTATCCCGTCGCAACCATTGAAAATGCGCAGGATTTGGAATTTGGGTGAGTGAACATGTATCAGGATGCAGAGTATCAATCATTTGGGGAGGAAGAATGAGTGTACCATCAAGGTAGCCATACAGGTCTTGTCCACGAAAATAGTACGGTAATTATGTCTTCCAAAGAGGATAATTATCAGGAGTCAACTTGAGTGAAACAATATTAGAGATTGGAATTATTGTGGGGATTAAAGAGGAGGAGTTAAGGATTGTAGTGGACGAGGAAGGAGAGGAAGACATGATGAGACGCTAGTCTTTTTGTAGCTCTGATACCATTGTAAACTTAAGAAAACAGTGAAGTAGAAAATGTATTTTTCTCTCTTAAATGTTACAGATACAAGGTTACTCTTTATAGAGTTTGGATACAGCATAATAATCTTAACAGAAAATCTTATCAACATTTGAAATTCAGCAGAAGACGTGGGGTAAATCAGATCTGTTGGTCTTCCTAATCTTCCTCCAGATTTTTCTCTGGTTGATAGCTACAGTTGCTTGATTTGCTGAGCAGTTCCATATTTTACTCTACATCGATCAATGTAGAATTTGATAAAGAAAGCTTTAGACCATGCATGGTGGTGTTTGGTTGGCTAGCAAAATACTCTTATCTTCACAAATATATAACTTCGTCTATGGTAAAAGAGACATTATTTTGAATTGAAAATGAAGTTACTGGAAAAAAAAAAGTACACACAAGAATAGAGGAAAAGTAAAGAAAAAGAAAAACAAGTTATGAGATTCGACATACCTGTTGGAGATAAATTCTAGTCGGTGGCCTGCACTGTTTGTAAGAGAAAATAAAGGGATACTGTGATTTTTTTAAAGCCACACTTTGCCCTAATATGTGTGGACTCTTGACTGATTAGAAGAAAAAATTCCAATCATATGAGAGAAATTTGATTAAATTTCCTATTAATGAAAAAACTTTCCTTTTAATAAATTCATCTCTCGCCAACAATGCATTATATTTGAAAGAAATTGCTAAATTTTTAATGTACAGAAATCGAGATAAAAGAGAAAATGGAACTGATGTTTTTCCTCAACCATAACTTATCAACTACTAGTAGAGTTGTAAACACTGTCCATTAGATTCAAGATGACAAAACCTTCAAAACAAGATTATACAATAATTATTTTTGGCAAAAAATAGTCTTATATGCAGGTCAAAATTGCTAGTTACTGTTAGTGCATAAGATAAAATTTTATGATTTTCACTTTGCTCCCTAAAATCTGCAATTGCTTCAAATCCAGTAAGAAATTTTGATTCTATTATTTGATTTAATTTAATTTAAAATTAGTAATTAAATTTCCAATTTTGACAATTATAATTTACTTTCACAATAAAATATATCTATATTAATTTATTGTGAAGATTTAATATGATCAAATCAAATTTTAGTTGAAATAATATATTCAAAATATAAAATCTCTAAACCTTATTTTTCGAGTTTTGTCCACTTAGTTTAAGGTAAAGTGATTGTACGCAGGTATTCAAATTATATTTTGTACGCAGTCATATATTTTAATAAAATATTGCTTAATTTTCAAGTACTCAAATTATATCTATAGTTTGACTGACAAGAAAATCAAGTTCTATTCAAAACAAAAATCATCAATAAATTAAAGTGGCAAGTATTACAAATTAGTTGGAGTGCATATGATTACTAAGAAAAGAGACATGTACAAATAGAAATTTAAATTGTATTAGAATTCATAATATAAACTTTTTATGTTTTATAAACAATTTATATAAGATTAGAATAAAAAGTTTACGAAACTACGATGTCCAACCCTATATATGTAATTTTATTCACAAGCTTTTATGCAATTTATCTCTTTCCTTTATAGTTCTTCTCTACCTTTTACTGCTTTATTTGTTGTTACCTTATTGTTTATTTCTTTGGTGCACTATGATTGTTGAGCTTGGTTTTGAAGTAGAATCCTATACTCTATTTGATTTGTTTAGTTCCTAATTATAATTTCTCCATGTTGGGAGAAAAAAACGAAGAACAAATAGCATTTTATCAAGAAATCAATAGTTGATCAGCAACTTGGTGTTAGATCGATCATCACAACTATCTGTCTAGGGTCTGATACCTACGCATAGGATCCTTGAGAAAATTTTGAATTAAGAACCGGAGACACTATTGCAGATATGGCAACTCTAGCTGCAACAAGATAAATGATGGGTGAGTACACCATTGCAGATATGGCAACTCTAGCTGCAACTGAAATCCACTCAGTTTTCCAAGATAAATGATGGAATTACCATTGAACTACAACACGATCAGAATTTTACACAACATAGAAAATACAGAGAGGATCTTTGAGCCTAGTAGCATAATTATCTAAATTACCAGCATTACGAGCGAACAAATGACCAGCCATTTCTTATGAGCAAGGAACATAACATACATCACAGTGGGTGACAAATGATTTAGAGAGAAAGTGTTTACTGATTACCATTCCCAGGCTAGAGAGATATTCATGAAGAGAGAGGCTGGCATGACTTTGCAGATGACCATCTTAGTGAAGAACCACCTCTGTGAAGCCATGATCCTCTCCAGAACAAGGCCACCATGGGCAACGTATGCTTGGCATGAATGGATTAATAGAAGACAGCGAAATGCTAAACCAGCCATAATCATCTTTATAATTGTGGAAAACAATACCAGCATCTGCACTGCCTTCAGTTTTGCATGATGCCATAAGCCATTAACATTGATCTTCACGATCTGTCCCATATGAGACCAATAGGATACGGAATCAAACAGAGATGACAGCTGACTGAAAAGGTTCACTACATTAATAAGCACAAGAAAACGCGAAGGCAACAGTTTGATGGCTCTTTCACTGGCTTACCGTGACAAACAATTTTTGTTGCCCAATACAACCTAACATAAAAATCCAAATAGCCTCAAGATGATGATCTAGATGAGACGATTCCATCACGAGAAAAAAATGAACAACAGTAGATGCTGCCATCCATAAAACGTAATCACCAATATCAGAAAGCAACCAAGCTGCTTTAACATGTGAGCACAACCAAAGAGGAGAAAGGACTGAGGATTAATAGCAACTCTGTTAGTTACAACCCTCCTAAGAAGTTAAAATGGCAAGACAAGCCCGCCCCATGAAGTTTCAATTTAGAGGTACCTATAAATGAGCTTTGTCTGGATACCGTGACGGCTTAGGGGAACATCTTAATTTCTCATCTGCAAAGACCTCTGGCTTGCATGGCACTAGTAGCATGATAAACGCTACCAACTCTGAGTACATCTTTTGGATAGAAAATCAAGTAAAGGTGATCTTCTCATCGAGTATTCCGAGTGGAATCTTGATGGTTATTTCAGCGTTGTATAACCAGCTTTGTAATGGCCAAAAAACAGACAAAAGCAGATCGACGAGAAAATGAAACACTCACATGAACCCAATAACATTCATCGAGGAAATGCAACATGCATAGAATCGGCCCCAACAACTCAAATACAAGTTTAAAATCCATGGCCAATGATGTAAACAAGTAACCCATGATAAAAAATATTGTCTTTACAAATTCACATAGTATGCTTTTGTACTCAGACTCACTACTGGGCCGAAATATATCTTAAATACCCAATAGCTCTGATGTTACTATACAAATTAAAGCTGCAATGTCATCATCATTCAACAATTTTTGTATCCATAAAACTTAATACATGTATGAATTAGAGAACATCCAAAACTATAAGTGAGCTTTGCAAAAGGGGAAATATATCTGATACTAGCTGATACTAAAATTTGGGAAGCCTGGTTGTCATGATAAAACTAGCTTCTCTTTAACCATATGATAAAAGCCAGGTCACCAACTTGGATGGTCATATGCCAAGCCCAGGTTTTGGAATGCTTTGGCATCTCCGCTCAAAACCAGAAATTTCAACATTGCAGAATTGCATAACAATCAACATGATAATTGGAATACCAATCAGTGAAAGTGTTATGCTCAAACACAAACAAGGGACTGAAAGTATTGAAAGGCATCATGCCCTTCATAACCCAATTCAGCAGGAAATTCAAGTCCTGGCTCTAAAACACTAAGCATCTTCCATGTACCATCGTAAACATTCAAGGACACGGCTATACTGTCAACTGATATCACAACCTTCGATTCTTCTTCCTTTTCAGCCAGAAGAACATTCAATATTGAAAATGTATCAAACTTTTGTTCAGGAAATGCCCTTTTCATACTATGAAGATTCACATTGTACAGCAAAGACCATCCAGAATAATCAGAAGCCATCTCCCAAACATCAAATCGAGAGATGAAACGGCGTCCTATGCCTGCCAAGTGCAAACGGCCCCTTGATTCCCCAAAGTACATCATTTCCCGAAATCTGTTTACAGTCGAAAATATAGGAGGCATTGGCATTATCTTCAAACTTTCAGTATTTACATCGAAATACAATGTGGTTTGTTCATAACTGCACCAATGAATAGCATCATTGCAGAAAACCCCATTCACAAAACCATACAAAGTTGGTGCTTCCAGAGAGTTTTGCAAGAAGCTCCAAGAGTTGGTACGTGAGGAATATAGATAAATTTGGGGATTTTTAGAGACTCGATAATCAACATGAAGACAAATGATCTTGTAGTGATGTGATTTTAAGGGATCAAAGGCCAAACCATAAAAACTTGAATATGTTTTAGAATTCCCGAATTTAGGAACCGGAAAAGAAAGAGTCTTAAATTGCTTGGTAGTGGGATTACAAATAATACCCTTGAGTTCAGAACCTGCATCATCAAAACCACAGCCATAGAAGATGGACATACAAAGGATCAATCCGTTGCAAGAATTCTTTATCTTGAGCCGATAGTTCGGAGACACATTCAAATAGTCAAAGACTGCAGCTTGAGAATAAGAAGATGAATCATCACCAATGAGAGGGATGAACTGGAAAGTCGGAGTGGAGGAGTAAAAGTTGTTGAGCAGGAGGGCATTGGGTGTGGGGTTTAGGACTCGTTGGTGGCAAGCATGCCAGATACAGAATTTGGGGTCAGAAATTAAAGAGAGCCACTGTTTTGATACAGACTTGAATTTCAGGAGAGGTTTTGCAGGTATTCGGATGAGAATTTCGGTCAGAAGGTCTTGGTTGCTGGCAATTATTTCCGCCGAAGATAAAGAAACACGCTTCATATCTAAAAATTTTGGTTTTTTGATAACAAATACAGAATTTGGTGTGAATTTTGTTTTATCTAACAGGCTGATGTCATTCTCTTATAAAGATAGCAACTTCAACATAAACCCAGATCCCAGAATGCAATAAAATTCAAAACCAGAGATTTGGACAATATATAATCAACTAAAAATGAAGACCCATTTACCAAAAAAAAATATTTAGCTTCATCTCTGAACTGTTTCAAGCTGGTGGAAACATGAGCGTCCTAAAGGCTGCAATTACTTAAACAGCAAACCGGTCTTCTCTCTGATTTCTGTTCCACTCCAAAACGTGAAGTGCTTGCTATCTCCAGCAGTATGAGGTTCTTAGCAAACCCCCTCAGGCTTTCAGGGCTCGCTCTTGAGGGTTGAGGCCGATGCTTTCAGTTACAGTGAAACCATGAGAGCAATTCTTGTTTTTGCAGACAAAATTTCTTGACTCTCTCTCCGTCTCTCTAATTTGACGGGCGGTTGGTTTTTAAAGTATATTTTATTTTAAAATATATTAAAATAATATTTTTTAATTTTAAAAGATTATTTTTATTATAGATATATCAAAATAATTAAAAAATATTAATTTAAAATAAAAAAAAATTAAATTTTTTCATCTCTCCCCAAACTTTCTTTGAGTTGGCATTCACCCCTGTCAATTTCGGTTAGGAAAATTTATTTATTTTGGAAGCTTATGGTTTTATGCATATAAATTCATAAGGCAACAAGTTATATTCTTAACTGTTGTTATCCACACGTGTTATCACGGGTTTATAGTATATTTATGTGTTTTTATGAATTTATAAAAAAAATCATAATTTTTTTAAAAAAAAATTATATAAAAAAATACTATTGCAATCCACAATATTTTCAAGAAAAATTAAACTACAAAACTAAATTATCAACCAGCTGAATATTAAAAAAAATAGACAAAGATAATTTTAAAAAAAAATCATAAAAAACACACAAGGAAAAAAATCATGTAGCGAAACACTGCAGTAATTTATAGTATTTTGTGAGGAAATATACAATTATAATTCTCAACCAACTCAATATTAAAAAAATAAAATCAATAAAGATGATTTTGAAAAAAATCATAAAAAAATAAAAGGGAAAAAAAACTATACAGAAAAACACTGTAGCAATTTATAGTGTTTCGTGAGAAAATCTACAGTTGTAATTTTCATCGAGTTCAATATTAAAAATAATAAAATTGATAAAGATAAATTTGAAAAATAATTATAACAAAAAAAATCATGTGGGGAAACACTTCAGCAATCAACGTTGTTTTTAAAAAAAAACTATAAAGCTAAATTTTCAACCAGCTCAGTATGAAAAAAATAAATTCGACAAAGATAATTTTGAAAAAAAAATCGATAAAAAGACATGTGGTGAAACACTGTAGCAAGAAAAAATCATGTGGGGAAACATTGTAGCAATTCATAATGTTTTTTTTTTCAAGAAAAAAAACTACAAAACTAAATTATCAATTAGCTCAATATGAAAAAAAAACTAAAATTAACAAAGATAATTCTGGAAAAAAAACAAAGAAAAAAGAAAAAAATCATATGGAGAAATACTGTAGCAATCAACAGTGTTTTAAAGAAAAAACTGCAGAGTTAAATTCTCAACTAGCTCAATATTAAAAAAATAAAATTGACAAAAATAATTCTGAAAAAAACACAAAAAAAAATAATAAAAAAACATGTGGAGAAAGCTAAAGCTAAATTCTCAACCAACTCAATATTAAAAAAAATAAATTCAACAAAGATAATTTAAAAAAAAAACATGTGGAGAAATATTGTACCAAAAGAAAAACCATGTGGGGGAAATACTGTAATAATCTACAATATTTTTTATAAAAAAAAACTACAAAATTAAATTCTCAACCAGCTCAATATGAAAAAAAAATCAAAAATGATCATTTTGGAAAAAAAAAATCATACAGTGAAACATTATAGCAATCCATAATATTTTTTTTAATAACAGAGCTAAATTCTTAACCAGTTTAATATTAGAAAAAAAATTAGTAAAAGTAATTTTAAAAAAAACATACAAATTTGTTTTTTTAAAAAAGGAGTTAATTATGAGAAAAAAAATATGTAAAAAAAATATTAGTATAATAAAAACAAACATGGGGAATAATGAAAACAAAAGGTGTGGGGAAAGATCCACGCCATTTAGAGTATTGTTAATATGTATTTAATATATTAATAAGAGATTTAATACATAATAATTATATATAAATATACATTCTTAACATGTCATTTTAATTGGATAATTATGGACATATCTAAATTAATTCTCTCGAGTCAATAAAAGAAATTAAAAGGTTAAAACATAGATAGCTGTTACAAATTTTTATAAGTTTTTTGTGAGCACTACAGTTTTAACCTTCTTTGTCATTTTTTTTTCATCTTGAATTATAAAATAGATTTTTTCTATTTAAATTATATAAAATTTATATAATTGTATAAAAGTATTAACCCAAAAGAATGATGAAGAATTTTATAACCTAAAAAAAAATAGAATAAAAGCAATACATAGAGACTCTATTTTAATATTACAACCACTTGACCATTAAAAACACAATTACATTGGTCTTTTAATATTTATAATCATCCATCATACATTAAAACACATTAATATGCATAAATAAATATATTTCATACTTTGATTCTAATTATTAGCTTTATGTGTAATTTTATAATAATATTTATAACATTTAGAAATATTAAATCAAATCCAATTGATAATTTCCCAAATTTAATAAATTTTATTTAATATTTTTTTTCTGAAAAAAACTATTTTTTAAAATTTAATAAAAAAATCAATCATATTAAAATTCATATTAACATCCTAAAATATTTTAGAATCAATTAAATAAATTTTTTTGGTTTAAAACCTCTTTTTTATTTAGAGAAAAAAAAATATTTTCTAAAATACTTTAATTAAGAAATTCAATTAAATCCTAATCTGGATAACATAAAAATCAAAATCATAAATTAAATACTTTAATTAAATTCTAATCCAATTAGAAAAATTAATTCTACATCTAAATTAATTTAATATTATATATTTTATATGTTTAGAAATATAATCATAATTCTACCTAAAATACCTATTGTAATAAGTAATAAGGTATATTAGCCACACCGAAAAATCATTATTCCACCCCTAAAAATTCTATTATAATATAATAAAATATGCAGGGGCATAATTGTAAGTTTGCTCCTCATCTTCTTCTTTTCTAGTTGTCGCCGGCAGTGGGCACACTGCCCACAGCCAATGGCAATGCCAGTAGAGGCAACCAAGGTTGTCGCTGCTTATATCAGAGCGAGGCGCAGTCCTCACGCAACCTCTCTTGCAGTGCGAGCAATAGCCTCGCGGTGTGTCACGAGAAGTGCTGGCAAGCTGGCGGTGCTCTGGCGAGGCAACAGCCAAGTCTATTGCCCTCTCCACCTGCGATGACCTAGCCACAGCAAGGCTGGCGCCGCAGCTGGTGCTTTTTCCAGCCACCCTTTATGATTTTTTTTCTTTGAATTTCTGACTAGATTTAAAAAAACAATTCTGGCTAGATCTGGCCGGAACAGTCACAAGAGAAAAATGATTTTTGTTTTTTTAAAAAAACATGAGAAAAATATTTTTTTTGTTTTTTTTAACATAAGAAAAAGAATTTTTCACAAAAAATTAATTTATAATTAATAATAATAATAATTAAAATATATAATTAACAACCTTAATTGTCTAACGGTGACTCCGCTGTCATTATTAAGTTTTCTTCAAAACATATGCACAACATGAACGATAAATCTAATATTTTTTTAGGAGTTTTAATGATCTTATTAGATAAATTTAAAGTTATTTAGGGTTTATATAAAAATCATGAAGATTAAATAATTATTTTTTACTTTGAATAATTGATTCAAGGATGGCTTGTCACAAATCACAAGTCATTTAAATATTTAACCTCTAAAAATAACCTACATGAACCACTAATGAAAAATCTCCTAAACCTTTTTAGAAGAGAGGGATTGCAATGTCTTTGAGTGTTTACTTTTTTCTTTTATATTTTTCAGGTGTTCTGTAATTTATATAGTTTTTTTCTTTGTTGTGTACAAAAAATAAGAAATATAGGATTCTATTATAGTAAACCTGAAAACCTTATAAATAATAAAATATCAATTTTTCTCATGAATAATATTATATATATTTTCAGGATAATTTTAGAAATTTATTCAATCAGATTTCTACTTGATTTTTTTCTAGGTCTATAATTGTAATCTCGTATATTAATTAATTTTTAATCTCTAATTTTTAAAATTTATTTACAATCAAGTCATATTTAATTAATTAATTTAATTTAATTTTTGACTAATAATTTCTAAAATTACAGCTTTTTTCACTTATTTATTCAAGAGGAGTGGAAATCTATACTTTGGTCCATTGATTGAATTCTTTTTCCTATTTTGATCCGTTTTGGTTTTGAATTTTATTTTATTTTATTTTTTATTTTTTAAAATATCTTTAAAAAATCATCAAAAACTTTTGAGGAAGAGATAAACCTTTCAAGTGACTAGATTTAGCCATCAATAATTACAATTTTGATATCTATGGCTTATCTTTAAGAAAATAACTTAATAAAGATGGTTTTCATCTTAAATAAATGTATATTCTGATTTTACAGTCATAAAGAAGTGATGCTTGTCTATCCATACAAACAACGTATTGTACACCAAATTAAAATATAAAAAAAAAATGAATGTCTGTCAAATTAAAGAAAAAATAGAAACCAGGTATATAACCCTAGGTTTCATGTGGGCCAGGAGGGCAAGCCCAACTTAAGCTTGCCTGACTCATTTTTTATCTTACTAATTTTTTTTTCATGTTTTTTAATTAAATTCTTTTTAAATAAATTTCTTTAAATAATGTTTAACTAACTATCCAATTATAAAATTATTTTTAAATGATGTTGGCGTCTTTCATGGTAATGTTATCAATTGCTTTCTAAATAGTTGTGTATAAGTATAATTTTTTAAATGCATGACATATTTATAAAAAAAAAATTGTAAATTCTTTATATAATTTTTATTAGCATAATTATTGTTCTATTTTTTTAATATATTCACGTTAGAATTATCAATTCATTATTTTATTATTTTATTTATTAAAACTTACTTTTAAAATTATGAAAAGCATTTTTCGAAAAAATAAAACTTCTAAAAAATTGTCAAAAAAAAACGCATTATAAAAGAGGTTTTGATTAAAGATATACATTTTTTACTTATTTCATATCATTAGAATTTTTTATCTTGGTTTTAATTACTTGCAATTTCCATGTAATAAACAACATAGTTAAAAGAAGATGTATATATATTTTTTCAAAGAAAGATAAATTAATTAATTATAAAAGAGAATTTATACTAACAGTTACATTTTTTTTACAAAATTTAAACTATTGCATTTGTGATGATTATCCATTTTTTATTTACATATAATTAAATAAAGAAAGAGTTTAATCTATGGTTTCCACTTTAATTTTTGTCGGCATTTTTCACAATTTATTACAAGACCGTACCAACTTTCTAATTTTCAATTAAATTTTTTTATGATGCAAGAAAATATATTCATAATACTGGTATATTTTTTTACATTAAAAAATAACTTGAAATCCTACCCAAGATACTGCAAAAATAACAGTTGGTCTTTTTACAACTGTGCATTGGGGTCCTAATTCAAGCTTTGAGAATCAGCCAAACATAATGGTGATGGTGGAAACATAGAAGCATGACGAAAAAGAGAAATGGGAAACTGCAAAAACTCGAACAAAGGAGGCCTCGAGCTCAGCGAAGCACAAGAAACATGCAGAAAGCTTATAATTAAAAAGGCTGTAACCAACCTTAATTATAATTCATTAAATCAAAGGGGATTTTCGGCAATAGAAACCATAAAACTTGATATCTTGTTTTCATTTTACAGTACTTCTTCAGGGAGCATAGCACAAGCAGAGAGAAAATGGCCACGACAAAATGGTGTTTCCTTTTGACCAATATCAACTACTACTAAAAAGAAACAAATGGCAGTAGAAGTATCATCTTTTAACAACCACAACCCACCAAAACTGG
>Ga0307509_10006537_pt1 | contig 15624 bp, 8 predicted proteins | sample 10_EM_MG_FD_202245 | JGI IMG/M metagenome (GOLD analysis project Ga0307509, IMG submission 202245) | Populus trichocarpa ectomycorrhiza microbial communities from riparian zone in the Pacific Northwest, United States - 10_EM | ecosystem: Host-associated > Plants > Roots > Unclassified | place...
GTAAATAAGAGTATTCAAATTAAGAATATGCAAATGAGTGTTAATTGGGTTTAAAAGATTTACAAGCAAAATATAAGTTGTCTGTTAGAATTCTTATGGATCCGATAGAAAATTAATACTTCATTCAGATACATTACATGAGGATATATATATTTGTTTTATCAACATAATGGTGTAATATGTCCATCAAATATCCAGGGAGATCATTAGTTTAGGACTCTACTTTGTCAAGCTTATGTAAATATTTAACTTAAACAAAAGAGAATTAACACGTTTATGTAGTATGCTTGTGTAAACCTTGATGTATTTATAAAAGTTCAGCTTAGCATGTAGTACTTTAGTTATCTTGTAATTAACCATTTTGAAATGTTTAAGAACACTTATTATGTTGTAATGCTTTCTTGCTTTCTTTGCATGTTAGTATTTTTTTTTCTTTTAAATTTTATGATATGATATGTGGGCTATGTTGATATTGAACTTACTTGTAGGATATATATATATATTGTGTGTGGATTGTGTGAGGTGTTGAATTATGATGATTAATATAAGGTCCAGATTTATGGGACCTTGTGATGATGGGTTGATTGAGTAAATTGATAGTGATCGATAACTTGGGATGTCCTAAATACAAACGAAACTCTGTCGAATTTTTTGGTAGATTAAAAAAACAATTACCCTCAAACTAAGAGAATATGTTGGGATCTTTTAACATTGATCAAGTCGTACAGTTGGGTCCGTTACAGGGTCGACCCATCAGGCCAGTCCGGGTTTAATAACTGTGCATCCAGGGCTTTGACTTATGATATATCGATGAAACAAAATTTTCTTATGAATGCAACTTTTATATGGACTATCAATAATTTTTCAGGTTATAGAATGGTTTCTAGTTGGAGCACACAAGGAAAACTAGCATGTATATATTGTATGGAAAATAACAAGGCATTCACACTAACAAACAATGGTAAAACGTCTTTTTTTTATTGTGACTGACGGTTCTTGCCAACGAATCACAAATACCTAAAGAACAAAAAGGATTTCTATGTTGGCAGAGTTGAAAAGGATGTTGCACTACCACATCTTTTGGGTGAAGAATTGTATGACATGATGTTAAAGTACGGTGACAGTATGTTTGGTTTCCAATACGGTAAGCACAAATTTCTTGGTTTTGGTTTGACCCATAATTGGGTAAAGCGAAATATTTTTTGAGAGCTTCCTTATTGGAAGACCAATCTCTTCCTCTATAATCTTGACGTCATACACATATAAAAGAACGTGTTTGAGATCATTTTCAACACGGTTATGGATGTGAAGGGGAAGACAAGGACAGCATCAAGGCTAGAATAGATATAGCTTTGTTTTGTTACTATAAAAATATGGAGATGGTTTATGTTAGGTCACGGGTCGCAAAGTCCAAAGCAAGCTTCGCCTTAGATAAGAATGCACAACTACTTGTCTACCAATGACTTAAGAGTCTGTATTTTCCTGATAGACATGCTTTGAACATATCAAGGTTGGTTAATTTGGAGGATTACATATTGTATAGAATGAAGAGCCGTGACTGCCACGTGTTTATGCAAACACTCATTCCATTAGCTTATCGGGATTTATTTCCAAAAGGGATATGAGATGCATTCATGGAGATCAATCATTTCTTTAGAGATATATGCTCCATCAAGTTATAGACACAGCACATTGAGAGGCTTGAAACGAATATCGTCCAGACAGTATGCAAACTTAAGATGCTATTCCCTTCATTATTTTTTGACTCGATGGAGAATCTACCTATATATTTACCATTTGAGGTAAAAGTTAGAGGCCTAGTCCAGTATAGATGGTTGTTTCCATTTAAGAAATTAGAGATTACACATGCAATGTAATTAAAAAATCATTTTAATTGTTTTCTATAATTGAAAACATTTCTTTAATTCAATGCAAGTACTTGTTCAACCTTAAAAAAAAAGTTAAAACTAAGGAGCATGTTGAGGCTTTGATATGTGAGGCCTATATTGTTAAAGAGATTTATATATTTATCTCGTGCTATTTCAAGTCTCAATTGCGAATAAGAATCAATTGTGTTCCAAGGTATGACAATGGTGGTGAAGTGCCTTCGAGTGGGAACTTGTCAATATTCTCCAATCCTGGACGACCCGCACCAAAAAATGCTATGAAGGGAAGATATTTGTTTGAAATAAAATTTAGACAAGCACATAATTATGTGTTATTTAACTACGATAAATTGAAACCTTTTATTCAGTAAGTATACTACTTAAAATTTGTTATTAATGAACTATTTCTCTCTTGTAATATCACAAACTCATACATTGTTGAATACCTCATAGCAACATCATTAATATTTACTGTCTAAAAACTCACAGCTGACCAAATCTCAAATATTTCGATTACAAGATGAATAATTTTTCATGTGGTTCAGAACACATATAAGTATTGCTTAATTATCATTATCCATCAGGATACTTAATTTTATTACACATTTCTCATTCATTATTCATTGTTGTACTTTATAAACCGGGTTCATAAATTCGAAAGGAATGTTGGTGTTACATTGTCTTTACTAAGTCTGAGTCCTTAAAGAAAGGTGAACAGTTACAACGAGTATTTTGTCAAAGGACACGTGTTTCATACTGAAGAATATGAGTCGGGTAGAAATACATATAACAATGGGGTTTGTGTTAAGAGATCGACCTCTAATGAGTTTGAAGTTGACTATTATGAGAAATTATAAGAGGTAATTGAATTGTAATATCATAGCGAGCAGAATAGAGTATTTTTATTCAAATGCTATAGGTATGACACCACTAACAAAGGAATCAGAGTAAATCTTCATCATGATATGGTTAAAATTAATTCAAAAGCTAGACTCTGCAACGTCAACGATGTCTTTTTTTCATCAAGCAATGCCAACAAGTTTATTATACATACACCCTTTCTTTTAGAAAGAATCGTTCAAGAGTTGATTGATTATTTGTATTGAAAACCAATCTCATGGGTCATGTTGAGGTTATTCAAGATGATAACAATGAATCAAATGTGGGAGATGATGTCTTTCAAGTTAGTGAGTTACTTGATCCATATCGAGTTGGTCCATCAATTGACTCAAAATAAAATTCAATTTTTTTGCGTTGCCGAGAATATTTTTGTTGATAATGATATTGAGGAGTTGAATATTGTTCTAAGCTCCAGCGGCCAAGCACAAGTCGATGAAGATGATGATAACAATGAAATCAACATAAAAGATTGCGATGAAGGTGACAACGAGTCAATTGAAGAAAAAGAAGACAATTTTGACTAACTATCAAAATACGAAAATGTAATGCCATAAACTATAATGTAATATTTATTGATGAAATTCTCTATAAAGAAGTATTTGCAGGATGGATAGATAAGGAATATAGATACAATCTAGCGTCAGACATTGTTTCACATCGATGAAAATACTGACAGTTTGTTTATTACACACGGGTATAACAACGGTCTGTTTTCGTCAGTATATTTTAGAGACAAAAGGTTCTCCTTGGCACTATTTATGAAACAAATTACATATGGATATATCGATGGTCTGTTTCTGTCGGTATATTCTATAGGCGAAGGGAACTGTAACCCTTCATATGTCGGTGGTGGCAATTAATGTTTTCATATTGCTAATGAAATCTCTGACGGACTGTGAATTACAACGCGCTGGCACTTAATGCCTTTACTGACTAAGTTGCAGGTTTCTCAACGAAATCACCGATGGACTGTGAACTCCAACGCGTTGGTAATTAATGCATTTCTAACTGTTGACTATTTACTATTTTACTGACAGAATCACAGACGAAATGAAAAAATTCAGAGGGGTTTTACAGACGAAATCACTGACAGACTATTTAAAAATAATAATATTTAATATTCCATTAGTAATTCTGTCCATAAAAGATAGTCTAAAAATGCAACGAGAGCATCAAAACATCATTTTTTTTCTCTCGGCTAAATCTTAGTTTTTTCTCAAATTCTCTCCTTACTAATCTACAATTACATTCTGGCTCTCAAACATCAAGGCTAGAAATCAAGCTTTCTTTCTCCCAACACAGTCAAAAGGTGTATGTGGGTAAATTTTTTGAAGTATTTTCTTCTTTTTTAAGGTTTTTTTAACAATGTATTTTTTTTTGTTTTTTTTTTGTATCACACCTAGTTCAACTCCGAAATTAAGCGTGCCATTAAGATAATAATTTTTCATTCCTTAGGCCTACATATGTTTTTGTATCATTTTTTATTTTTCTTTCTCTATTTTTGTTCAATTATTTGTTCTTTATAATTTTATGAAGTAACAATTGTGTTGAATTTTAGTTGTTATTGCAATAATTTTTTATTGTTTTGTTGACTTTTAATTGTTATTTTCAAATTTGTTATTCAATTTCAATTGAATATATAGGATTAAATTTAATTAAAAAAATTCTTGTAAATTTAGGATTAAAAATATTATCACGTAAAAAATGAAAATTTTCTACAAAATTAAATTATTCAAAATTGTTGGTAGAAATAAAATAAAATCAACTAGTTTGTGGCACGTATGCTGTCTATCTATAGGATTAAAAATTTTAGGTAGTTCCCCATATAGGGGAGGTGTTTACGAATTTTTATAAAACAAATTGACTAGTACTCATTCGAGGGTAATTCTCTGCTCGGAATGAATGCCTTTTTTTTTTATCCGCTTCTATTTTCTATTTTTTAAATTCTTTATTTTTTTTCATAAATTTATGTAGATGCATAGGGAAAAATCAATTGCACGTCATGAGCACAAGATCGGTGCTAATTCTTCTAGCAGCAATGATGAAAACAACGTGTCATTAGATGCTGACCAATAAGAGGCACCTGAAGCACATGCATCGACTCACGACGCTGCCTCTTCGAGTGCAATGTCGTAATGTCGAGGCAGGGCCCCTTCATAGCGGGATCCATTTACCTGCAAGTACGAGGCTTAGTGAAAGGATGACTTTTCAATATAAGTTTGTTTTGCTCTTAGTTGGTTTATGTTTAACAATTTATGAACAAATAATATTTCATTAAATTTATCAATTTTCAGGTTCACAAATATTGAGACTGCTCAAAAAATAACATCGGCAGTCGTTGATGGAAATTCTATTTTTTCAATAGAGCTAGGTTTCCAAATATCCTAAATGGAAACTGCAGGTCGATGCATGATTTACAAAATTTAAGGTTAGTATTAACTTAAAATTTTCACTATTTATTATGTTAATTCGTTTACTTTAATGAAATTATTGAAATTTTTCTTTTTATAAATTTTTACTGCAAGGTTAAATTTGAGTGGGATAGAGCAAATGATAATGTTGCGAGGAGAGTTTGGGAGAATCACCTTGCGACTAGGTAACATCAAAATCAGGATAATTTTTTTGTAATTCCAAATGTTAAAATTTTATTTGTCATTTACTCATATATTATACGTTAGTAGGTTGCGTAATTTTTTATACGAGGCACAAAAGAAATCTAAGAAATATGCCTAAGAAAGTGCTCTACCATGCTGGAATGACATGACGGTTTGGAAGGATTTCAGGCCACCATTCATCCTGGAGAATATATGGGGGGAATATATTCAGTGTGTGATGTTCGAGCGTTTCACACGACCATCACAAACCGGTGTAGGGAACCAAAGCCAAAAAATTCACGGTTCGGTTACCACGCATACAATCGGCTCCCTTCTGTTCGTTTTGCTAGCAAAGTGGATGGTAAGATTTATTTTAATCACATATATTTTTAATTAATTTGTTGTTATTTATAAATAAATTTAACTGACAATATTTTTATCTTACAGGCTACAACTCTTGGACGTGAGCCAAGTCCAATGAAGCTTCTTGTAGAAACACACGTGCAGAGTGAAAACCGACAGTTCATCACCAACCAAGCACAACACTTTGTGGTAAGTTGGTTTTCAACCATTTTGTTTCTTAAGTTATTATTTTCTTGAATTTTATGATTTTATTTTTTTATTTCCAGGAGACATATAACAATCAGTTGAAGGAGAGATATGTGGACGATCCTTCGACCCATCCTGATTTCGATCTAGATTTGTGATTGGGGGTAGGATCATCTGGTGAACCTAATAGAAATCGGATATACAGACTCTCAAACACTACGATCGAGAACTTACGGATGACCAATAATGTTTCAACCTTTGAGAGCTCGGAATCGGTCCCAAGCACTCAGTCTCTGAAGTTCGCGGCCTTGTTAGATCAATGAGTGCAAGAACGTACGACCCATCTCAATGAAAAATATGAATGACTTTCTATGGATTATGAAGAACTTCTTCGAATGGTTATAGATATTAGATCACAGATGAGTGGTACATGTGCACCCCCTTATTGGCCCTACAATCCCTGGGATTACCAGCCTCCTTCTTCTTCTCCAACGCCGCCTTTGTTCTAATTTCATTGTATTTGAACATATAAATTTGTAATAGATATTTGGCTTTTATATTAAGATAATTGATTTTTTAATTTTATTTATTTATTCATTGTATTGCAAATGTCACTGCAACTGTTAAATCATCAACAAAATTATTCTGTCGATATATTCCAATGAGTTGGAAATGAATTATTACAAATATCACTACAAATGTTACATCACCAATGAAATTATTTTGTCGATATATTCTAGAGAGTTGGAAAAGAATTACTACCTATGCCACTGCAAATCACCGATGAAATTATTCCAGTGGGTAATTTTTTTCTAGCATGTATTGTTCGTTTGTGTAAAACCTCTAGCGAAAAATTATAAATTGACTAGTTTCATGTAAAACAAAAAAAACAAATTCGTAACACTCGATCGGGTTATCAGAAAATTCTAAAAACTTGTGTGGAGCCTTCTAATATGATGTCTTAGCTTGGGTTAAAATTGCAAAAGTTTTAGAGAAATTTGGAAATTTGACGAAAAATCACAATTTGACTAGTTTTATGTTATTGGACGTAATTTTAAATCCGACCATCAAATTGAGCTGATATTTTATGAGGAACCTTAAAATATATTGAATAAAATTTGGTTAAAATTTTAGGATGAACAAAGGTCGGTAGTGCTAGCAAAGAATAAGGACCGTCAAATGGAAGCAAAAAGACTCATTAAGGGTAAAATGGTAATTTTCCATTAAAAATAAAACAAGGCAGCCCCTTTTCTGTTATGAACTGCCGACTGGGCAGTAACAAATGTGAAAAGAAAAAAAATTAAGAGAAGAACATGAGAAATCAAGAGAAAAACAAGAAAAAGTGAGAGAGAGCTTTGAAACTTGTAAGATTAAAAGACTTGGAACATTAAATTAAGGAAGAATCAAGTGAAGGAAGATATAAGAAAGGTGAGGAGGGCTGGCCACACTAGGAGGAGAAGAAAAGTTGGGAGAACTTAGATTGGTAAGCATGAAAAATTTAGATTCTTACTTGAATGAAGTGTTTTTAGGTTTATTTGAGTAAGTTATTAAACAATGACAATAAAATTTGATTTAATTTCTTATATTCTTGATTTTTTTTTAAATTAGGGTTCTTATGAGAATTTGGGGATTTTGAGAAAGTAGTAAACATGATGGAATTGAGGTAGAATAGTATAGAACTAGTGAATGTAAGTAGTAATTAAGAAAGAAATTGAATAATTTTGAAGAAAAGAACTTGTAATTAAGGATGAGGAAATATAGGAATGAGGTTTTGATTATTTTATATTTGAGAAATGATGTTCTTTATCTTATTTGAAGTATTCAAAATATAAACAAGTGAAGAAACATCATAAGAATGTGAAAAGAAGGAATAAATAAATGGTAGGAATAGTTCATGGGAGAATTCTTTAAGTGAGTTAAAAGAAGAAAATTGATTAAAACTATATGTTGAAAATGAGGTGACAAATGAATGAAAATTTTGGTGTAAACCCCAATTAAATAAAAGATATTACGTGCTTCAAATTTAGGCACGTAGGAGAAATAATAATGGATTAATAATGTAGTGCAATCTAATTGATTCAGGAGTTGTACCAGGAGCAGGGCATCAGGCAGGAGGAGCTGGGCCATCACGAGTAGACAGTAGGTGATTCATCACTTTCTTTTAAAATTTAAAGTTTCATTATTAGTTATGAGTTGTTTATGATCTATTGATATGAAAGAAGTAGAAGAAGAAACTTGTTTGTAATATAATTTGGATGTTGGGTAATTCATATGGAATTACCAGTTAGATCGGCTATTAATAGAGAATAGCCGGATGTTAGGTAATTCGTATAGAATTATCGGTTAGATCGGTTATTAATAGAGAATAGCCGGATATTGGGTAATATTTATGGAATTACCGGTTTGATTGTTGGCCATCTAAGAGGGTTAGCCGGGTTTGAGGTAAAATTGTGAATTACCAAATTAAAAATTAAGCAATGAGAGTTGGTTGCAGAGGTCCTATAAGTATAGGATTATTAAATTATGGATGAGTTATTAATGTGGATATGTAGTAAGTTAATGATGAAATATAATTTTTTATATTTTGAAGAATTGTGAACATAATAGCTTTATCATTTTTAATGTGTTATCTTTCTTATTTCTTATTAATGTTATGTATACAGGTTTTTCACGAGGTGATGCAGAGCGTTAAATATGGGTTTTGTGTTTAAATCTGTTTATTTTGTGGGATGTAATATATTTGCTTTATATATAATTTGTATTATATGTAGATTTTAATATATGTATCATAAAGATGTTTGCTTTTGGTACTTATACATTTAAAAAGTATGAGTAAGGAACTAATATTATTAAACTATTCGAAAAGAATACTTAATAATTATAATCATGCATGTTTAAGAGATGAATGCATGTTAATGTAATAATTAGTTCAGTATGAATCTTTTGAGTTTATAATTTTTTGTAGTTAATATGTTATTTGTTGATGATGTAAGGTTGAGAAAATATAATAAAGTATAGTTATGTGAAATATTGTATGATGAGATGGGATTTGATCTAGGATGGTTGGATCAAAGTGGAAGTTTTGAGTATTGTGATTGAATGAAGTCTAGTTGATAACTTGGTAACGTTAGAAAACAAAGGAAACTGCCGAAATTTTTTTTAATAAAAAAATTCCCATAATCTTAGACATATTATTCAATACTTGACATTAGTAAAGAAATGTTTGAGATTTCATGACATTATAATTTGAGGGTGTTACAGTTTGTAAAGCCATGAATATTTTTTATTTATTACGACGGAGTTACCGACAAACCATAAATTACCAACAAAGCTTTTTCTGATGGCTTGTTTCCGTTCATGAATTCGTTGGTAAAATAATCACTGATGGCATATTAGTGTAAACATCGATAAAATTTTCCGTCGGAAAAATTATTAAATGTGGTAGTGAGGGAAAAAAAAAGAAATCATAAGAACGAGTATCAAACTAAAAACACCAATACATGATCAAATAAACTTGAACATGTTGAAATTTTCAATGCAGTTTTTTACATAAAAAAGTCGTAAATGTAAATAAAAAAAACTTATGCATGCATCCAATTAAATAAACAACTAACTATTGTGTAAATAAATGAAAAAAAAAAGAGTAATCAATGATAAATAAAAACATAAGTGGAAGAATTAAGATAATAATGTAGATAAAGATATTTAATATCGCAATATGAGTCATTTACCTAGTTGTGTCTAATGAATTTGTTTATGAAAATCAAATTGTAATAGAGATTGACACACATAAAGTTTATTAAACAAAATAAAAAAAAAATACTATACAAGGCTGCACATAATAAAAATATTATAAAAAAATATTTAATCTATATAAAATATATATATATAAAAAACTATAGATAAATCATACTAACCTGTTAAAAAACTAAACACACCCTATATAATTAAACAATAATCGCTATTCAAGAAAGGCTAAAAAAACCTAAAAAATCATATAGAAAAGGTATTAATTAAAATTTAAAAATTACAAAAATTATTTGATAAAAAAACATATAAAAAAGCCATTAATATAAGAAAAATTAAAAAAAATAAAAGAAATGAGGCCAGACGCTGCTGGAATTGGTAAGCCTGACCCAACGTCTTGTCCAATCAAGAAAAAAGACTCACACACGAGCCTGCAAGGCCAGGCCCACACTCGCATTGTTTGGAAATCCAAGAATTCGGCCACTAGTATGGCTGAAAAACAGGGTTATTGTTTTTTTACCCAAAAACCCAATTTCAACCCATTTTGACCCAAAACACCTAGAAACCTAATTAAACCAATCGCTGGCATCCAAAAACACAAAAAAACTGGTCCAAAACCCGAAATCAACTCAAAACCAAAAATCTTTCCAAGCTTAAATCTATTTTTTGGTGTTTCCAAGGTAAAAGAACACCTAATCATAACCCCCTCATTATATGGAGCCATTTGACATAAAAAATCAACCGTTTTGGTGGTCTAAATCTTTCCAAACGACAACTTTCTCTCGTCCAAAAAAAAAAAAGGACTAAAAAAAAGGAAAATAAAGTTTGGTACCAAAATATATTTTTTCAAGATTATAGAGACCAGTTAACAAATAGCTTAAAAAGATGAGAGATTTAAATAAAAATTTTAAACCAATTGCATACTTGCAACCTATTATTCCTAATTTTTTCACTTTATTCCTCTGTTTTTCATTTCAACCCTCACAAAAAAAAAAAAAAAACAATTGGGCTCTAATTTGGGCTTAAAAAGGCTCAATTGTGCAAAAGAAAACTTTGACGACAAAAGTGAAATTTTTAAAAAATAGACTACTGTAATCCACAATAATATGTGAGATGGTGACTAGTGATTGGATGAATAGTGAAAGGGCCACACATTTTAGAGTTAGATACTTAATTATTATATAGGTGGCCCGTGCCACACTGAGTTCGATAAGAAAACATAAAAAAACCCTGAACCAATCCGAGTTAACTTTACCAACCCGCTCTTGGAATAACCAAATAGTAATAAAAGTGAAAAAACAGACAAAGCTCAAGGGCAAATAATTTGATGCAAAATGATTTAATTGAAAAAAAAACATCATAAAAAATCAAGGGAAAAAAATCTGAGTCAACTCAGGTTGATTCAACTAACCCGCCACACATGACATGAGATTGGGATATAAAAAATAGACATCTAAAAGAAGGGCCTAAAAAAGGCCCAAGTTAAATAAAAAAACACTGTGAACAAAAATGCAAGCTGACCCGAGTTAACTTGACCAACCCGTTCTTGAAATAACAAAACAGAAAAAGAAGCGAGAAAATGACAATGCTTAAGGGAAAATAATTTAATGCAAAATGTTGAAATTGAAAAAGAAAATATAGTGATAAAAAATTAAGGGAAAACAATTGAGGCAACCCGAGCCAACTCGATTGTCATGCCACTCGCGACATGAGATCGGGAAAAAAAAAATTAGACTTCCAAAAGAAGGATCTAGCAAAAAAGATCAAAGTTAAATAAAAAAAAACATTGAGTAAGAAAATGCAAGTTAACCTGGGTTAACTTGATTAACCCACACTCGAGATAACCCAGTAAATAATAATAATAATCACATAACTCAAGGGCCAATAATTTAATGTGAAAGTATAAAATCGTTAAAAAAAAATCAACTTCATAAAAAAACCGAGGGAAAAAAATCCAAGGCAACCATAGTTAACTTGACTAACCTTTTACCTAGGATATGAGAAGATGATAACTTAATAAAAAAAAGTGCAAAAAACAATGAAGCTAAGGGCTTAATAATCAAATATCAAATGATGAATTTAAAAAATATAATCAACTTTCAATAAAGGACTGCCTAGTTGGAAGGCAACCATAATTTTTTTTATTTTAAAAAAAGTAAAATATCCAATCGTAAAACAATCTCAAACTTAAACAATTCATACCAAACATGGTATAAAAAAAATGAAAAAATGATAAGAATATAACAATAAAAAAAATAAGGACAAAAAATAAATTAGAAAAACAAATGAAATAAAATTAAAAGGAACAAATTTGCAAAAAAATAATAATAAAGAAAAGTATAAAGCACAAAAATAGTGCAATTAAAAGTAGAGAGACCAAATCAAATAAAAAAACAAATTGAATAAAATGCCCAACGATGAAATTGAAAAATATTCAAACTCTAAAAAGTATCAAAAACCAAATAAACAGTAATTAAAAGGAGGAACAGAATCGATAAGACTACAATATGGAGAACATAATTGTTCAGGCATGTTTTTCTAGGAAATGAGAGAGAAAATAGAGAAGGAAAAAAAAAACATTCACCGCAACCCAATTAGACCTCTTCTATTAGCACGTGCCATACCACCAAAAAAAGGACGACGCGCCGCTTCCAACGTCGCGGCGAAAGCAGGACTTTGCCAGCCGCATGGTCCCTCAAGTGCGACTTGAATGGCACGTAGGCCATAACGCGCTGACACGTGTATCAGGTTTTTTTTTTTAATAATGTTTAAAAACTTCAAATTATCAAGTAGCCCCTAACAAAACCTAAAAATAATAACAAAACCGTTCAAAAGACATAAATAACCTCACAAATAACCTTTATTTTTTCAAATTGTAAGGTTAATTCTGTCATTTTACTGTTTTTTTAAAAAAGAAAAGACTGAGAAACCCCTCTATGCAAGTATATTTTTTTCCTCTTCTAAGAGCATGATTGTAACTCTACTGTTTATTTTTTAAAAGAAAAGGACAAAAGAGCCCCTCATCCAAAGATTTTTTTTTGCATTTAAGGTCAACATAGTAATTACAATGCAATAAAAAAACATGTTTAGACCATTTTATCCCCAATCAATTTTGCAATGACGAATATATCCCATGGAAAAGACATTTCTACCCCTAATTGCAGTCTTAATTAGTTTTTTTGACAAGGGCAAAATCGTATTTACACTATTATAATCCATAGTTTTTTGTGTCTAAAAGACAACTCTAAAAGACTGAACTCATTTAATTTTTTTTTTGTAATTAATGAGTCCATAGTTTTTTGTGTCTAAGACCACATAAAAAGACTGAGCTCATTTAATTTTTTTTTTTGTAATTAATTTTTGGTCTCCTTGAGTTCGATTGACTATATGGAATTGATTGTCTAATATAAATTTTGTAGCTTATTGGGCTTGGTGTTGAGCTGTATCTACCATAACTACATTTCGTCTAAATTGTAGTTGGCCCCACTTACCACATCTCATCCTCACAAAATTTTTTTAAAAAATCATTCATACAAAATCTAAGTTATATTTAGTTATTATAAATTTTTTTATTGTCAACTTGTTTAGATAAATAACTAGCTATTTGATTCATACTTTGCTGAGGGTTGAATAATTTTATTTTTTGTATAAAATACATTAAGGATAGAATTGAAAATAAAAATATTCAATTCAAGAAATGATAAAAAAGAGACCAGAGATAATCGGGGTTAATGTGCCAAACTAGTGAACCGGGTCATGAATCCCATTGGATTTAATAATTTTTTTATTTGTAATATTATTTTTTATACTTTTTTTATATCAAACACCAATCTATTTTTCTTAAAAAAATAGAAGTGATGGGTGAGACTGAAATAATAAATAGCTCTAATTTTTAAAAAGTTTGATAACAAAAGTGGTTTTTTTATGTAAAAACAAAACCTTCAAAAACCAAACAAATAAACGATGAAATGATTTTTATTTTATTTTATGGGATTAAAAACACTTCAAATCAAGATTTTTTTTTAAAAAAAAACAAGTCATACTCTAAATTAAATAATATTTTATATAAAAAAAATTCATAATTTTTTTTAATTCTCTTTTAAAAAAATGGAAAAAAAGCTCTGAAGCTCGTGGGCCTCGCCTTGATGGTCCAGCTCTATTGGGTTTAAAAAAACCTAGGCCTCTGTGCATTATAGCCCAAGCCCGCATGCCTAGGTTGACTAATTTTTTTTTAAGAGGTGGAAAACTATTTTTTTTACAAAAAAATAAATAAGTAATGCATTGCTTGTTCCTCCCCAAATTATGGCTGGAAAATCAGAAGAAGTGATTTTTTGATCTAAAAACTTATTTTCAACACATTTTTTTTTTACCAAAAACACTTAAAAAAACACCTTAGACACCTTTATAAACTCATCAACAGCCTCAAAAAGCCATTCACAAACCCGACATAAACTCGAAACTAAAAGTCTTTTCGAGCTCATATATGTTTTTTCGATAATTTGAAGGTAAAAAAAATACTTAAAGTGGGATTCTTCTCACCAAGTGAAACTCGTCGACACCAAAATTGATTATTTTTATGGTCAGAATTGGTGTCAACGATAATTTTCTCGCTCTACCATTAAAATTCGATGACTTTCTCTCTCATCTCTTAAACTAGAGATTGAAAAATAAAGTTTTGGAACAATTAGTCTAGAATTTTATGAAACTGATCAAAAAACAAAAACGGTTTAAAAAGTTGTTCAAATGGACAATTTGACTCCAAATAAAAATAACTTTTTTATTTTATCATTGGGTCGGATTTAAATTCTACAAGTGGGTTCCTTATAGAAAACTAGACTTGAGTTGACATACATGCATCGTGCCAAGCATATGATTCACTCATATTCACCAAATTCTTCTTCGAAGACCCTTAAAATTGCATTCAAAGTTTCAGCCAGTATTTTCAGGCTTTTTTCTTGTTATTTTGAATTTTAGCTTTATTAATTTTTTTATTGGTTGTTTCCTAGTTATTGCGGATGTCTATGGTATTTAAGTCTATCTTTTTAGATTTTATGGGACTTTTTGCTGAATAAATATTTTTTTACAACTTTGGTTATGTACTTTTATACAGTTTTCGGGTTTAAACTTGTGTTAAACTGAAATCCATAGACATAAAAAGAATTTGATTTGAGATTACTATGAACTAATCTAGATAGCTACAATGATCAAATTAAAGAGCACTAGTTTCACTACCAGAAATTCGCTAAATACCAACGGATTTACCGACGGAATATTTCTGTCGGTAATTTGAGGTCGAAATTACTGACGAAAACTTTTCCGTCTGTAATTCAGTCGGTAACTACCGACGAACCCTTTTCCGAATTAAAAAAAAAGGCGGGTCGCTGACGTGGAGGTTTTGGCGGGTTATTTTTTTCCGACGGAATCACCGACGGATTCAAAACGACAACCCGTACAGTGACGTGACCGGTTCACCATTTAAATTGCCAACGGACTCACCGAGGGATTTGAAATGGCAGATCCGTACGGTGACGTGTCTATGTTTCCGTCAGAATCACCGACGTAATCACCGACGGATATTCCGTCAGTGAAACCGTCGGTAAAAGTTAATATATGTCAGCTCTGCCGACTCTCTCCTCCCCTCCTTCTTCTTCCTAATCCCAACTCTCCCCATCTGCAAACAACCAGCATCCGTGTTCTGATTATTTCTTGAAGTTTTGTGGTCACAGCATCCGTGTTCTGATTTACCGAAGGATTTTATCAATTTTTGTAAGTAATTCTTTCTTTTTAAATTTTAACATTTAATTAAATGTCAATTTTATCGTTTTTTTAGTATATGTATTTTGTTAGTAAATGTACATGTTTTATTGTTATTTCTCAAACAAACTTGTAGTATATGAATGTATAATTCTATACCTGTTATGGTTTGTTTTAGATTTTGTAAGATTGTA
>Ga0307509_10006538_pt1 | contig 15622 bp, 13 predicted proteins | sample 10_EM_MG_FD_202245 | JGI IMG/M metagenome (GOLD analysis project Ga0307509, IMG submission 202245) | Populus trichocarpa ectomycorrhiza microbial communities from riparian zone in the Pacific Northwest, United States - 10_EM | ecosystem: Host-associated > Plants > Roots > Unclassified | place...
TCCTCCGCACGACGGTCATTGGGCATCCGGGACCATATTTGTAACCCCCCCCCCCCCCCCGACCCTTTAGAGTTGTATCGGGGTGGCAACAAAAAAAATCTAATGTTTCTTAGGGTATAAGCAGAGCACATATCACACCCTTCACGGTCAGCCATGTATTCGTTATCATTTACTGGGTCGTCTTGTTCTGCACCCAGGTCAGCTTCGTCGCACAATTATTTAGTAGGTTCCCTTCCCGACTTTCGAGCCTTTTACAGCCGATTGGTGCTAACCGATTGAAATTAGGGACGGATGGGGCCGCTGTAGCAGCTGCGGCTTCTGTTGGAAGCCATTTCATTCTGTGGGTCCATCTCACATTATCCACTACGTCAATCGCTAACATGGATAAAGTTTCAACCTTTTTCAATTTGCTTGGATCATGCTCTGGACTCGCTCGCTCTTCTTCTGGAGTGAGCTATTCGCCGCTTTAAACTTCTTGCAATTGGTCTTGTTGTATCTCCGCAATCATACGACGCCAAGGCAAGTTGTAATTCAGATTCCCTCAACTTACTTTCTCCGACACTAACATTCACAGACTTGTGCACCTTCCAGCTGCGGCGATGCCTTTGACGTGGTCATTCTTCCTTGTTCTTTGGAACGGATCTGTCATGGTTGGATGCCACAGTCTCGCATGCCGCATCCTTGCCAATATCGCGATTTGGGGTATCGCTGTCTTTGCCGGCTTCTTCCTCGTGATATTTAAGGATTACCACGTGGGTTTTGCTACTGCTTTCCTCGCTGCTGGCTTGGGCGTTGAACAATTCTTTACCAAAATTATTGCTCTACAATGGATCTTTGCCTTTACGATCATGGCAATCGTATTCCTCTTCAGTTTGGCTGTTGCGGTGCCCGGTATTTATGGAAGAGAGACTGGTGTGGAGGCTCGAGGCGGAGATAGAGAGAGAGCTCCATTGTTGCAAGAGAACAACTGAGGCAAAAGGAGAGTTGCCTAATGATGCCGAGGATCACGAGGGTGGGCAAGCGATGGAAATTGCTTAATGAAAGGTGGTTTGCCCTCCGGTGGGGACATGATGAAATCTTTTCTTTTGTCTGTTTTTCTTTTTTTTTGATTTTTGATTTTTGATTTTTGCTCCAATTATCCAACTCTGTAATCGGTTTTTCTTTCTCTCCAGTTATGGCAAAATTATTTGTCCCCAAGATAGCTCTCTCGTTGTCATAGCTCTGCTAGTACTTTCTGCTTCCTGGTTCGGGATGCGTGACACCAATACCAGAATGGAATGAAAATGGGATTATGGATTTATTAACAAGCTGGTGGAAATCTTGGATTGTATGGGTGGTGATGGTTGAAAGGGTGAAGTAAGGGAGGGTGTCTCTGAGGAGTGCTGCACAGCATTCGGGTGATAATCTGGTGAGAGATGATGCTTGTACCTGTCAGTGCCTCACTCAACCCACAAGGGCCACTTTTTAAGCATTCGGAAATTGAAAATGTAAGTGATCTAGTTATTGCATAGCCAACGCCTCTGCAGGTAGGCAACTCACGTTTTAACTACCCGAAAAAATCTCCTGGGGATACAGTACTGGTAGAAAATGGGGTGCAGGCGACAGCTCTCAGGCAGATTCTAGATAGCAGTTTGTTGGGGCAATCTGTGATTAGAAGTCTTGGCCTGAGTGTGATGCTGTTACAGTACGAGTAGAATAGCGATAGCTGTACGAGTACAAGTGCCAGGGCGATGTTTTCTTATCACAAGATAGGGTTTATTTTGCAGGATAACCTAAATTAACTGTTCGAAAATAATAATATCCATGACACTTGTACTCGAGTATCATATCATACTCGAGATACGGTAGAGTCCTCGAATACGAGCGCCAGCACTGAGGCGGAATCTGCAATGGGCATTTCGGTTGACTTCCCCCTGAGAATGGTGCAACAATGGTGGGTTATTATGGGTTCGTTTAGAGAAGAAGCAAGTTTTAATCAAAAACGGCATAGTGTACGATAACTCGATCGCGCGTTCGCCATGGCACGTTACCCAGAGCGCGCCGGCATGATTGTTAATCTAACCTAATGTTTTTTAAGACGCGCATCGCTCATCCCCCTCCCCTAACATCTTGCGCCAGGCTGCAGCATCTCATCATCTCATCATCTCATCTCGACCTTCACTCTTATTTCTATTCTCTCTCTTCTTCCAAGCTTCTCTTTATTACACCATATTATATTTTGCCGACCTTTCGGGAGAAGATATTATCATTATTATTAATCCAAGAAGATAGCTTTGCCCACATCCTGAATACCCGCACAACTAGTTGGTACGAAAAAAAAAACCTTCCGTCATCTCTTTTGGCCAGGATCACCCTTATTCATTCACTACCATCGCCATCTTGATCAGTTTAGAGTAGAGATAAGGTAGTCACCCACTTTTGCAACAAAGAGTTGGTTGTTGGCTTCATCGCAGCATTGCTGTGCCAACGGTTCGGCCTTGATAGCTTAGGGTAACAATGGCCACACAGAACCCTTATTCCCGTGCACATGAAGGCCATGTAAACGGTGGCAGCAGTGGCGGTCCTCGGGGTAGAGATGCTCTCTCCCATCCCCAACTCCCCCCTCAGCATCACCAGTTACTGCAGCAACAACTGCTGCAGAGACAGCAACTGGATCATTCTAGGAAGCTTACGGAATCTTTGAACTCTCTGTCTTTATCCACGTCCTTATCCACGTCATCTGTGATTGGGAGAACACATTCACCGTCCCCCCTCTCCCGTCGAGCTAGCATGGACCTCCGCTACGGTCGTTCGCCCACCCCCTCATCCCAAGGCTCTGATTCCCCGCGACGCATCATTACCCGCTCCCCATCCACCCCCACACTCAAGAAACGACCTTCCATCTCTTCCATATCCGGCGCTTCCTCTCCTCTTCCGGGGAGACCCAGTCCACTTGCACGAAAGTCCAGTCTGCTTTCTATGAGATCCCCCTCCGCACCCGAACCTATCCTGGAGAACGAACCCGTGAAGCGGGTTCTCCCTCCACAAGATATGTCGGCCCCTACTACTGCTATCTTCCATGATACTAGCTATCGACATAGATACTCCAGACCCAATACCTCACTTCAGGACCTTGCCACCATCGTTGAAAGACCGGAGCGTATACCAGCGGCAACCTTGGGTGTTGCTTCCGCCCAGACCCGTGTTGGAAGGAGCAAGTTATCGATTCGTAAATCGGAGCGCATGGGTAGCTTGTTGGATCCAGAGGTTATGCTAGTACACTGCCATGCCTCTACTGCCAAAGGTGTTAAATCGCCATGGCCCCAAGAACTTGCTACCATGTGTGGGGTCGCTGCCGAGAAGCTTAAAAAGGGTGAATGCGAAGTCCCCAAGAGCTACCATCAGGGCGATCTTTATCTCTGCGAGGGGAGCAAAGAAGATCTGGAGGGGTGTCTGGGTGCTCTCTATGATGGTGTTGACTTGGTGTTTGGGGGAAACGACCGGAATGGTACCATTAGCGAAGACGGCCAAAAGCGTGGCGGTGTTCGGAGAGCCTTTGTCTGTATTCGGCCACCAGGTACGCTTGGTTTCCCATCCAGAGCTAGGGCCTTATTGACTTTTAAGGAATAGGTCACCACTGCGCTGAAGCACAGCCTTCGGGATTTTGCTGGTTGAATAATGTCCACATTGCGATCGCTCGTGCTGCACGAGCTCACGGGCTCTCGCATGCCGTCATCCTGGACTTTGATCTTCATCATGGAGATGGCTCCCAGGCAATTGCATGGACGTTGAATGAACTGGCAGAATCTACACAAAATCCATCCAAAAGAACCTCTGGTATACAAGTCCCGAATATTGGCTACTTTTCGCTTCATGATATCAATTCCTATCCATGCGAATACGGCGATGTCGACAAGATTAAAAACGCGAGTCTAAATTTGAATGCGCATGGGCAATGTATCCAGAACGTCCACTTGGCCTCATACTCCACCGAAGAGGAATTCTGGACTTTATATAAAGAAAAGTACTCAACCCTTCTCGCAAAAGCTCGCGAGTTTCTTTCTGCCGCATCGGTTTCAAAACCGAAAAAGAACCGAGAATTCAAAGCTGGAGTATTCTTGTCCGCCGGCTTTGATGCGAGTGAACATGAAGGCGCTGGTATGCAGCGTCATTCGGTGAATGTGCCAACAAGCTTCTTTGCTAGGTTCACATCGGACGCCGTGGCATTGGCAGAGGAATACTGTCACGGGAGAGTTTTGAGTGTTCTTGAAGGTGGCTACTCTGACAGAGCGCTCACTACTGGTGTGTTTGCCCACATGGCAGGTCTATCCTGCCCTCCTCCGGAATCTGCCAGCACTTACGTATCACCGTCCATTGGTCTAACACTGTTGCATAAACCTCCGGAGAACTCAGGACCGGATCGAGGTTGGGATGCTGGGTGGTGGGGAATGGAAAGAATACTGGAGCTGGAGGGGCACTTCGCCAAAATGACAGCTAAGAAGCCCATTGTCGAGAGAGCCTCTACCTCATATCTCTCACCAACCGCTGCATCTGTTGCCAAAAAGAATGATGTTCCTCGCCGTGTTATGAGTAATGGCTATCTTGATGGTAATAGCCATAACGGGCCGCCAATTCCGCCCCCGGTTATTCCGTGGGAAGTTGCTACTTTTGATTTGTGTAGCACAATTATTCCAGAATATCAGGAATCGGCGGAAATACCGCCTATCGAAAAACCTAAGAGGTCAGGGAGACATTCAGTATCCGGTGCTGTCATTCCGGAGAACACAAAGATGACGCTAAGGGACCGAAAGACAAAGTCAGTTGCTGATACCAGCCCTGATGTCGACAGAGGCCGCCGCCGCAGGACGACGACGACCACTGGCATTATCCCGGATAGCGCCGCCACCAGTCGGGCACCATCTAGAGCCGTCTCAAGAGCCCCATCCAGAGCTCCATCAAGGGCACCATCAAGGGCACCCTCAAGAGCGCAGACAGTAGGTCCTCTCAGTAGAGGAGCTACGCCGATCCCCTCCAGCAGAGGGGCAACGCCTACTTCTGGCAGCAGACAAATTGGATCGACATCGGGCGGTGGAGTTACTGTTGCGGGGCCTCGAAAGGCAGTTGCCAAGAAACCCTCAGTCATCGGTACAGACAACTCTAGGAGAGGAGTGGATCAACACCCAACTGCAGCGGTCCAAAAGACAAGCTCTACCGTAAGCAGTGCAAGTAGTGTGGTCTCTTCTTCACCTACGGGCCCCCAGGAGCCCATGAAGCCTAATGGTGATGATGGCGTCGATTCTCTCACGAAGGGGATGCTGAAAGTCAAGCTCACTTACAAAAATAGAGACAAGGATAGGGCCGAACAACTGAGAATCTTGGAGCAGGAAAAAGAACGAGCGGAGCGAGCACTGGAAGCAGAAAAACGAAGGCTTGTTTCTAATGACGCACTCAAACGCAAAGATGGTGGTGTCAATCGAATGAAGGAGGCATTCGAGAGGAACCGCACGGGCAACCCGGCCACCGGCAGTCATGCCGAGAAGGAAACCAAAATGGTGGACAATGTGGAGAATCCTGTTGCTGGTCCCCCGATCCCGATAGATCAAACCTTTCATGGTGGCGACATCAAGTTTGCAGATCCCTGGCAGAGGAAATGATCACCCGCTTGGAGCCAAATCGTTTCCTCTCTCTCTCAATCGTTTGGCTTTAACTCTGCTTTCTCTTTTTTCGTCCCCCTTTCTTCCTTCCACGGTAACGCTTTTTTTATATCTGTTTTTATTCGTTCCTGCCCCTAAAACGCCTAGGCTCTTTCTGATTGGGTTGTCGTGTAATAATTCTAAAGTCATACACTAGGGGGTGTGCGCGGTTGGTCAGCGGCGATGGGGTGTCTGTTTTAACTTATTTCCTTCCGCGTTCTGGAGGTAGTCATTCTTGCCAGTCAAACTGGAGTTTTCAAGTTTAAAACACTCTTCTTTGATATCTTTCCGTCCCTTCTTCTCTTTTCATAACCTCTCGGGCGTCCTATCTTTTGGCCCCCGGTTTTTTTCTTCATCGGTTGATCATTCTTGAATCGGGGTTTACTTTTGTATTATTTATCGATTCCCGGAGCTGGATATTCGGAATTCTACAGCAGGGGGGTTGGTATTGTGGAGGATATTCGTTTTATGCCGAGCCAATGTCCACAGAAGTCTTTATTGGTAGCGTCAGTACCGTAGCTTTTCGCGTCTTCGTCTGAGGGATTTTGGCACCTAGGATATCCAATTGAATGGAGCGATCATAAGTGATCACTCGTGGGATTCTCAATAGCTGCACTGAAGCCCCCCTATTCAGATAACTCGTCCTCCCTCATGTATACCAGATTAATCCAGTGACAGATTCAGACGTAAGACTTTTTTGTCTGGGAGAGCACAATTTATTCCCCTAGCGTCTTAAACTATTGACGACCACTACCGTATGGGATGACCCACCGCCCGGGAAGAGGCCTAGCCTGCTCCGCTTATTCTCTGGATGTGTGGGGTGGGTGGCGTCTCCGGGGGTTTGTGGGCAACCCGACTGTGTATTTGTCCATTAGTCTATCAGGAAATGAGTATCCATTGGTGGATTGATTCCATAGCATCTATCCAGAGAGTCTGGCGAAGAAGAAATGTTCTATCTGTCCGGGATCTGATCCTTAAGAAGGTACTGTACTCGAGTATAGTACACGGGACGTGGTCTCTGGTCCGGGTTAAGCTCATACACCCCGCCTCAGCCCGAAAGAAACAATACAAGCTATTATAGGTTGAAGAGGGCGAGGTTAAGATCATAAGCTCTTCAAGATGTCCCCACCCCCCACACACAGGGGTGAGTGGTTACTTGCTCCTGTGGCCTGGATGTGAGGCCTAACTTACAAGTTGTCCCATCTCGTTGGTCCTTCAGCCCTTCTCAAAGCCTCCCTCTCCGAAAATTGTCATCCGTTTGCAAAAAAAAAAAAAGGAAAAGGAAAAGGAAAAGGAAATGCCTTCAGCAGTTCACCTGGGCGTAATCGATCGCTCAGTGCTTTTTTTCCTTCCTTTTTTTCTTCTTCTATATCCCAACGGCGGTGAACAGCCTTGTCCTATGCAATATATATGCGCTCCACGTACCATACCAATTCCACCCGGAAAAGCAACGTTTTCCAATTTCCTCTGTTTCTCTCATCCACCACTTTGCTTGCTGCAATTCTCCCCCATCCATGGAGCAGACGGTGGGGGGGGGGACTATATTAGGAAAGAAGTCAGGGAGCATCTCACGCACGAGACTAAAACCTCCAAATTCCAGCGAATGGATCAACCAGCACAAGTACAGCTAAAACCTAATTCGAACTATCATACCTACCGACATCTAGCTTAGTAGGGCTTAAAAAGTTTCATCAACTCTAAATCCAGGTCTCTAGTGGACTCGAGGGGGGGGATAGGGGAGGGAAGGGAAGTGTTGATGGACACACCACACCGGTGGTGATGAGCTCAAGGAAGTACCGGTAGGTTAGCCATGATATTGAATCTCCCTATACAACATTTGGTGCGGGCAACGCGACCAGCATAGTGGAGGAATCCCGTACTATCCTTTAGGCCCAATAGCTGCCTTCCCAGGACAAAAAAAAAGGAAATGATTTCTATCTTATTTTTTTATTTTTTTATTTTTTATTTTTCCGACACCCTTTTCATTCGCTTCTGCTACCCGCCGATCGCCAACCTTTTAAGTTAAGGTCTAGAGTCGGATTCTACCACCTCGTAGCAGGATTGTTAAACCCCGCAGCCCTATTGATGAAGGCTAAGTTCTCCAATCTCCCAGTCCCCATAGGGCAGGATTTTTATTTTATTTTAATTATCCTGCCCTACATGACGGATCGTTCAATAACAACTGATTTTCACCGTGGATTGAACTCCTGGGCTCCTGCTAATTGCGACAGAAGGTGAACCACTGCGCCAGCTAGGTATTTCATGAAATGTCAACTCGGGAACTAATACTTATCCTACTGGAAGCCCGATTTCGGGATTTTAATGGTTGGGTGGCGTGTCTCTTCCTAAGCTGTGCTGCTGCTGGTAGATTTCAACGGGGCGCTTTTTGCTCTCTGGATGTGTTCAATGAGAGATTCTCGGCGGTTTTAAGCAGAAGTAGCGCTTCGTGAGCTCGTTGTACCCGTACCGGTACTGTACTACCGGTATGATATACTTGTCACTCCAACGCAGACCAACTTTCGTTCAAGCAGAGCCTTAGCAGCTTTCGATCCCATGATCCTCCGCAGTGCTGTGGCATAGCTAGAACGGCAGATGAATCCATGAGAGCATCCGGCTCTTTGAGCGCCCACTGCTTAGATTCCTCTGCAAGGCTCCGCGAATATGGCGTTTGCTTGGGAGAGAGACCCCGTAAAGGGAGTTTGGGACCTAAAGTTACAGTTGAGATGTGCATGAGTAGAAGAAAGTTATCATACTTTACTACTCATTACTAGCCTTCTGATCCCATCATATTAATGCCATCGAGGGCGAGTGGGATCTGTTGCTGTCGCAACGGTGTGGTGTGGTTGTTGGAAAGCATACTTCTTCCCTGCTTGACGCAGCCGCTAAACCTATTTTTGCTACCATCCGCTCGACGCCTCAAAATCTGGTTCGTTCGCTGACACCTCACCAGATCAATTCTAGCGAGAAGTCCTCTCTTCTCACCAGCCAACCCAGCAAGCTTCCTTCCCCTCCACTTACCACTGCCCACTATCTCACCCCCCAACATATCCTCTATCTTCTATCGATATCTGATCACACTAACATATTCCCCTCGCTAACTTACCTTCTCCCCCCACCTTTCCTTCCTTTCTCCCCTGGGTGTCACTTAACTACCCCGATCCCCCCCGAGCCTGATTAATCTATACCGACAACAAACAACAAACAACACCTTTTTTCCTTTTTCCTTTTTTTTTCCCCATTCCCCTCAACGATATTCAGCACCCCCTTGCTTGTTGCTGCCCAAATGACGCCTCCTGGCTTCTCCTCAATGCCTGGTAGCAGCTTTCTTCCCTCCATCCCGAATTCGCTTCCTGCATACCCCAAGACAGTTCCAGCTCATGCATTCCGTCATTCGAATCAGTCACCCTCTCCCACCTTTGGGCCGACCAGAAAGCGCCTTCAAAGGGACAGCGGTTTCAGCGCCCAGAGTCCCCCTCCCTTTGAAGATGCGGCCGATTCTGACGAGGATGTGATGCGCAACAGCCTGTACTCTGATAGTGCCTACCGATCAACCTTAGCTACCTCCAACTCCCGAAAGAGGGGCCTAGCAAATGATGATGTAGATGACTACGAACATCGGCCCGGCGTGCGCGGTGGTGATCGAGCTGGGGATAATGATCGGCCTGCTAAGCGGAGGATTATTGACGTCGTTGGGAGCGTTGCTAGTAGGGTATGGGAGTTTTGCAAGGCCAGGGTTCCGATTTATGGGCCAACACCGAGGATGGCCACTGCAGAAGTGGATAGGAACACTGATGAGCATTTGTACGACCCTGGGATGCCTAGTTACCTCACGAACGGTACCCATTTTGGAACTGGTTTATACGACAACCAGCAGCTTATAGCCTCCTCACTCCCCCGACCTGCAGATGCTGGTATGGGTAGGGTGAGTACAGAAGAGCAGAATTATTTTTCTTCGCGGGATTTATCTCCGAATAAACAAGTAGATGGTGGGTTAAGCTCCAGATGGGTTATGGTTTCACCTGCGCCAACAGCCTCTACAGCTCCTCAACAACATAATAATAAGCCTTCGCTTTCAGCCTCCGCTTCTTCATCACGAACAAGTACACCTACTCACCCTCGTCGCCCCCAGCCATTTGCCTCTTCCAAGCGCACTACCCGCCCAATCATTGCTTCCTCTACTCGGAAGCGGCCTACAGTTGTCAGGCCTTCCCACCAACGATCGCGCTCCTCCTCGGCAATCACCTCTTCAACCTTTGCACCACCACCACCACAATCAGCCTTCACATTCCACAGCTCCCCCACTAGCGGCGGTGCATCAATGGCTAATACTAGGGGAAGGCGAAAGGGACGCATCCCCGGGCTAGCAACAGCGCCGTCACTGGATGATGACGAGGACGACGAATCGATGCGAAGATTCAACGAACGCCTCCGTGACATGATACGGGAAGGCCGGGAAGCACTGGGTAGCAAGGTGGAGGTAGTGTACGATGAAGACGACGATCTGGAAAACTTCTGAGAGCGTTCGTTTCTCCATTCAAAGGAAATCAGGCATGTTATAATACGGGAGGCACTTTTTATTTTATTTCCATTTTTTCACGGAAGATTTTTCAACGGATACATGTTTTAACGATTCATGGCTGGACAAGGATGATCCAGGCATGGCTCAAGGCTATGATAGGTGAGCGGCGGGCTGTACCGCAACCCCTCCCCCCAGTGTGGGATCCATCTCCCCCCCTTTCCCTCCTTGGTTTCACGGTCCCTGGCTTCATCCTTTCCAAATGTTCATTTTTATTCTGCTCTCATTAGTGAGTTACTAGGATTTGTTTCCCTTTGTGTTTATGTGTCAGCTTTTTATCTATGATGTCAATGGGCGGTTGGTAGATTTTGTAGCTTTAGTGATTGGTATGATATGATATTTGGGCCTATCAAGACCTACCGAATTATGCGTTTCAACCAGCAATCAGTGATTGACAGCCTTTCTTAGGCATCAGGGTAGTGATAATTGGACTAACTTAACCATAGTCTAGCTCCCCTATCTGCTCTATCCCCTCGGACCTCAACCCGATGACACGACCGTTACGTGACCGATATTGGAATACGGTAGTTGAGGTGCTGTGGAGGCTTAACACTCTAACCTGAGATGAGAATCGCAAACGAATCGATTGACGCCCGAAAAAAAAAATCACGTGAATACTTATCGCTCCGCGGATCTTATCAAATCCTCCACCCACAATCGCACGATGTCCCTTCCAAAGTTGTGGCGCATGACAACCCTTCCCCGCCGTTACATTGATAGGAAACGCTTCGATCGGGCAAGCGACTTTGAATCAAATCAATCAACTACTCGAGTATAAGCCAGTCTAACCCCTCTCTCACTCCCTATTTCTCCCTTTACAAAGCACTCCAATCATGTCCATGCAATCAAACAATCCTCCGACTCTTGCCACAAACCCCGAAGTTCCCGACGATACTATATCCCTCCGTTCCGCTGCACCTTCCTATACTTCCTCCCTCCCACCGGTTTACACTGATCAATTACCGTTGTCCCCGCCCCGTGTGCCCGAACAACGCTACAGCTCCCTGCTCGCCCCTCTTCCCGAGAGTTACAATGTCACCGCCTGGCCATCTCTTACTGGCTCCGGCCACCAAAACAGGGCATATGAGAATGTAGCAGAGCGCCGGGCACGCCGAGATGCAGCCAGAATACATGCAAACTCCCTCTTGACCAGGGCCAACAATGTAGTGCGCGCGGAAACCATACGAGCTGTCGAGGAAGCTCCCCCTCCCGTATCGCTGGCTGAGGACGGGAAGAGCTGGGACTTCCTTGCCTCGCAAATGGCGGATTGGGAATCAAGGGAAAAGAGCTGGAAAAATTTTCGTGCGAGATTGTCTCAGAATCAGAGTCGCTTTCCTTTTCTCAAGAAAAAGATTGGGATAGGCGGGAGGTTCGGGTGAGGATTTATAGGACTATTCTTTCGGATCTTCGGAGGTGTTGTAGGGTCTGAGGTAGTTCGCATGCTTTGCCTACCATCAATCGGGATAACTGGCAGCCTGGGGGATCAGGATTTCGGCTGATTCCTGGGGCTTCACTCAGTCACCGCTAGTGTTTTTTGTTCATGGTTCTTGGCACGTCTTTCCTTTTTGACAATCGGATTTAGTTCCAAATGCGTCTGCAGGTCTATTTTCCTTTCTGTACCTCTTTCATGTCATCTGATTGCCCGGGTTTACCTGTTTAGCTTACGGAACATATGAAATACCAACCTATTTATCATTACCCGCGCGGTCTGTGGGTTAGACCACCCCTTACGTCAACTGCAAGTGTTGCCCGTGCCAGTCTACCGTATTTGTCTCCTAGAATGCTTAAGTGTTAAGCTACAGGGTCGTACCCGCACTGTTCCTTCAGATGCGATATGGTGTCGAAGCTGCCGATTGTGCAAGACATGCATAAAGTCACTTTCCACTCTGAGATCTGACCCCTTCACGCCTTCGAGGCATCTAGAGCCGGTATACAGCAAGTTCGTTCCAATCGCATGGGCTGCTGGCTGATCTTGTCGAGTTTTCTGTTGCGCCCCAGTAAGCCCAGACCCCGCAGTTGGCCGAGATTTAATGGGCCCGAAGCAATAACTGATTGATCCTGTGGACTAGGTTCTTGGTTCCCTGCCATCAATGATTGATAATGAATCGATGGTTCGGGACCGTCGGTTGCAAGCAGCCATCTAGGGATAAGCTACTTTTCTCTCCCAACCCCTAGCCGTTTTTGGAATCCTCGTTAGAGAAACACCTCTGAGTCAAGATGAAATTGAGTGCAGGATATAACACCGCGCAGTGCCTTCAGTATGGTATCCTGCCATGCTTGTGCTTGTATCGGCTAGGTAAAATCAATATGAGAGGGTAACTTACGCGCCACCACTCGTTTGGAGGGCCATACATTACCCCCCCCCCCCCGGGAATCTGGTAGACAGGCTCAGACTTGGAGGTAATATCATAATTGGCGATTTACCCTGACTGTAGTCTCAGACCCTTAGTTGATTAGTGGAGCATGCACCCAACAGCAAAAGACCATTCTATAAGCTCGAGGCCAGTATCAGGGAGTACGTGCGAGTACTTGGATGGTCTACGGCACAAAGTTAAGGTACTAGGCATTGTTTGGATAACTTTAGAGTCTGTCCCGGCGTCAGGATCTGTCTGTGCTCCAGTACCAGAGCCTCACGACACTAGAAGAGGCCGTCCCGAAATTTCGCTTGCGTGCAGAGCCCCAGGAGCTAAGAGCGAGAGTTGTCGATGTAATCCAGTCCCAGATTTCGGGGCTCGGTAACAATATCCAACCCTACGCACGGACCGTGGTGCTCACGTCGATTAGTAGCATGTGCAACTACTAGTACAATGTCTGCTGCCCGCCTACCACAGCGCTACCTATTCAGTGTACCGCGTGGTGTCACCCAAACCAAGCAGATGAAAGGTCTTCTGTGGGCTATCCTGATTCAGATGTCGGTATCGCTTTCCCTTCCTACTGCTACCAATCCTGGCCTCGTAGACAGTCAATTCGAGGCAACTGCTACCGTAGTATATCTTGCACAATAGGGGTGAGAGAGGCAGTTAAGCTTTATAGACTCGAGATTTTAGCTGACCCAAGCTTGCTATGTGGAGACGGTGTTGTGTTCTGTTCGTAGTATCATATATCGCGTGAGACATGGACTCGTATTTTCAGAGGCATCATCGAGTGGAGGTATTCACTACATAAGCCAGCCCACCGGCAAGAATGATAATGCCAGAAGAAGAGCAACTCTCAGGCCTAGTCCGCCCGATAATACCGCCTTCCCAATGCCTACAGTACGCTCCTCTCGTTCTCCCAGTACCGTTCGTTCCTTTAACACCAGCGAGCCCCTAGGCAATATTTCTCTCTCTCCCTCCCTCCCTCTTGCTTTTACTGATCGCTAACGGGTCATCAGTTACCACACAGCTCACCCAGTCAGCGCTTGAGCACCACCGAAAGCTACAGCAGCCGTTTTCCAATGCCCACGAGATAATGTATCGATATCTGAGCCAGAGTAAGGAGGAGGAGCCGAGCCCCAGGCTCCCGGACTAGGTTACCGACAAGGCGAGCTCTGCCTCTCGAGAGAGTGAAGCGAGGTTATAAGAACTCTAAGCTAAGGATTTATCTCCCCAGGGCTTCACCATGTTTTCCCAATACAGTATTTTTAATTTGGGCGGCGGTCTTGCACGCAGATATTTCCTTAAATTTCTTACCAGAAGACTCTCCGGATGTCATATTATTATTACTCAATTTCTCGCACTCATAGATACTACACATGTGCGAGCCACTGGTCCCCGGCCGAGATTTCATTCCCTCCCCCGCGCGATCCCCTCTCTCTTTCTCCCTAGTACCCTCTCTTTGTAACATCTCAAGAACAATCACACAAACCCTATTTTTCAATTCTCTCATACAGTATTTCTCGGGCAGCCGCGTACCATAATCCCCACGGATTGTCATTATACTACCCTTAGGCTGAGAATTGCCCCCGGTGTTCTGTGATCAAATGAATGTTCTTTCCTATCCTCCAGGAGCAGCACGCAACTCTCCAAGTGTCGACACACCACTCAGAAGACCTAGCGTATATCTAGACAGGGGAAGCCTGTCCACTATAGGGCACTTGGCCAGATGCCTACCTATTGATCGTTTCTATTCGCATGGTTGAATCCCGATGCGGTCCGTGATCTTGAGATTCAGTAGCGAGGGGCCCACACGACGCGAGTGATATAGCATGATGGGATTTGACAAACTTATGATAGTCGCAAACTTGGGATCAACAGTATGTTATATCTCATAATAAAAAAAGGTTGGCGCCACCTCTTGGGTACGGGGGACAACACGGCGCGGTGGTCTGGGGAATACTCTATAATACTGTTGGTCCTCTTGTGATAAGGCATCGCACTTTTCTAACGGTCATATTATGATCTGCAATGTTCTAAGAATAGCGGCATTTTGGGACCACCTCGCTTACTTTTTTCTGTGCTAGATCCTAGCTCCGAACTTCTCCTTCACCTTGCTGGTGAAGGCTTGAGTACACAGTTCCCCGCAATCTATATCGTTGAAGATTTGTATCAAAAGCGACACACACACGCTCCTTACCTGTGTACCAGGACTCACAATCCCAACGCAGGTACAATAATATTACTCCTATTATTTGTTCAACTCCTGATCAGGGCGAGTGCATCTTCAACAGACAGAAATTATGAAGACCTCTTTTAAGAGCGACGATGGGGTGCATTGGTGTGTATTATATATACATACGAAGGAGCAATCTCACCAGGAACATTAGTGACTAACATTGGTTGGGAGCACCCCATGATTTGGAAGATGTTCCACATTACTGGGGCTTACAGGTAAACAGAGCCTAGGACACCTAACAAGACGATTTTTGGGCACCAAGATTCATTTCGGCTGGCACAGGCAGCTCCCGGTCCCTACTGCCCACTCAATGCTCAAGACGAAAATTGGTTAAAATCTTGGTACTCATCTCGGACGCTTGGCTATTTTCTAAGGCTACTGTAAAGGAACCCGTGAAACAACAGGTGGAGTTGAAGCAGCCTATTTTTGGTTAGGATTTGGGTGCTATCATTGCGCGCTAGATTCGTTTGAATCATTTTCGAGTGATTACGAATGACCAGGTACTGTGTCAAGGCCAGGTTTCCCTGAATAGGGTCTTGGCGGCGGATGGGGCTCAACTGGGCTAAAGGGACTGGAGGGCCTCTGACCGACAAGAACATCACTTTCGTTCAAAACAGCACAGCTCCATATTCTCCGCAACCCCAAGCAAAGCAGACCTCTTCCACACCTATCTCTCCCATCTCGCCGCCTCGATCCAACAAAACTTATCTAAGATCAGACTCCATCGCTGATACAATGGCCGAACTCCTTAATAAGCCCCGCTCAGAGCTCACGTGTGGGG
>Ga0307509_10006539_pt1 | contig 15621 bp, 11 predicted proteins | sample 10_EM_MG_FD_202245 | JGI IMG/M metagenome (GOLD analysis project Ga0307509, IMG submission 202245) | Populus trichocarpa ectomycorrhiza microbial communities from riparian zone in the Pacific Northwest, United States - 10_EM | ecosystem: Host-associated > Plants > Roots > Unclassified | place...
AAGAACCGGAACTCCTACCAATCCCTTCTTCACCTCCTCGCTAAGCGTGCATCGCAACCCCCTTCGTACTTGCGAAGTATTATCCACATAGAATAGATTGTGCCGCATCTACATTTTGAACAGGTATGACATCAACAGCCTCTTTGAGCAGCTATGGCTTAGAAGTTAAATTTTAGGCTATAATTCCCTAAACACCCAGGGAACTGGATTAATTTTCTGAGGAATGTAAAGATTTCTACCTTTCCACCCGATCCGAAAATACCAGAACCCAGTGTTGTGGAGTGTATTTATATATTGATAAATCTTGAACAACCGCCCTGGGGGCCGGAGAGCCTAGTGAAGAGAAATCCGGGACGACATGGCACAGTTGTACGATATCTAAGTTGTCTCACTTAAGGTGGCCTGGATCCTTTCGCTGGGAAAGCCAGATCAAAATCGGGAAGCCTGGGGGTCAGTGACTCGCGCTTGTGGACCTGGAGGCGCATCATGCTAGATCATTCGGGTATTGAATGTAGAGTGGACTGGACGAGAACGAGATCTAGCCATGGTCAAAGTGGCGAAGTTAGCTTAGGCAAAAAGTCGATTAGATCAGTAGCTCCAAAAAAGAAAAAAGAGAGAGAAAACTGAGGAAAGCATAGGCGAGGTGGATTTTTCCAGAAAGATTAAATGGGGTAGAGGCTTAGCTTTTCTACAAGATCTTGGTATCCTGGGCCCGGACGACGCAAGTACTAGTATTGAGCGTAAACCAAACTCACACTATCTCAAATGTCTCTAGTTTACAAATACCGGTATGCTAGTTGAGGAATTTCGGGATTAAGCTCTTTTCCGATGTACATTAAATCTCAATTACCCACCATGGATTAACCTTGGGCTTATCTGTTAGCAAGAAAAGAGTGATTCTATTGACCCGTGGCTATTTTTTTTAGAGCCTCCAGGAAATGAACCAATGTCAGGCAGAAGTCCAAACGCGAACGTTAAGGGGTGTGGCTGCCACAGTAAATGTCCTAAATAGATGAGTTCCTTGCCTGCTTGCCTGCCAACTTTCAGGTAAGTTACTCGAGTAGTTGCCTATTCGGAGAGTTTAAGTAACAAGGATGTTAGAGTGCTAAGGAATTTATGGATGAAGTTTATGGGTATGATATCATAATATCATCGTCTGAATTCTTCATCCACATGCCACAGATACAGTCTACTAAGGGACCCACTCATGGACAACACCCGTTCACTATAACACCCAAGTACTTGATAGTTAGAATTAGAGGGAAGGGGAAAAATGCCTCAATACCTCGGCGCCAAAACCAAGCCGAACAGCCTGCAACCCACACCACTCTTGCCTGCTGCTAGAAATGGGTATGGGGAAGTAGGGAAACTACCCCTCCAACCGGCAGCCCACAGCCCCGACCAGCCTAATGCGCGGAACCGAACAGCACCCACGGAGGTTGCCGGGAGAGGGCATGAGGGAGTAGTGAAGCCACTCCTACAGCGGGAAGATATTAGGTCCAATAGACAAAATGTATATCGCCAAACACCCTTTTTTCTTGCCACTAGCTGCCGATACATAAGCGTTATGAAGCAACTACTAGCGCAGGAAATTTTCAGCACTAAAGCACCGGATAACGCAGACCAAACACCCACTCATGATCGTTCTCGGAAAGGGATTAGCTAGAGTAGTTCAACTTCTCCTAGCGAGAAAAAATGTCAACCCCGGCTCCCGACGTCACGGTGGCCAAAAGGCGCCCTCGTTGGTCGATAAGAGCGGGGATGAAAAATAAATGGTGAGGATGCTTCTAGGGAAGGGAGACGTCAACCCTAACGGGCATGACGTGCGCGGTCAAACATCTATCTCCCGCGCTCCGGAGAACGGACATGAGGATGTGGCTAAGCTCCTAGCTCCCCGGAAATATGCAACCCAGTGTTCGATGCCTGGGGGGTATTTTCCTCCCCTCACCAATACCAAAGGCAGAGAGATACTTCGTCTCACAACATTCCTATGTTAGCTTGATCGGAGACCGCCTGCCAACCTTTAGGGTTGCTCGATTTTACTTCACAATGCTTCGCTGTTTTCATTACCCTTTGAACCCAATCGTTTCCGAACGCTAGGGTTGTGAATCATCTGTCCCCATGATTTATGTGTTGACGCAGATCCCATGGCGTTGATAAGTCTGGGTGAGATGAGAATCGACACATCGCGGTTGACTGGGCATTCCCCGTCCAACTTGTGGAATTTAGCGTAGCTGGTTAAATAAGTTTCTCCTACAAAGTCGTTAGCTTTTACCAGAGTTCTCGCCATACCATAATTGCTCCTTTACTATCTAAATTTGGCTGGGATGTTATTTTCTCCTCATATACTCCCTTCTTGTGCACTGCACACGGCGGCGACATCCCACCATACCTACATAGGGTAATGCGTTACTATCTAGTGTTGTGGTAGGGGCTTGGATGCGATAAAAGGGAGGGGGGTTGACATGATTCATGTTGCATCACTCGTGTATAGTGACCTAGGCATTAACCTCTGCCCCATGCTAAAGCCCAATGTTACACTTTCTTTTTTGAGAGGAGCGAGCCCCTAAGGCCCGCCAAGAGCGCGGCAACCTGGACAGGCGGGTAGAACATGAGAAAGGAAGGAAATTTTGCATATATTATACGAAACCCCAGAGTCAGCAAAGCCACAGCGGTGAGCGGAACACAACATTGAGCTAACGCCAGTCGGAGCAAACGCTTAGGCTCGAGGATTCAAGTGAAGCCTCGCTTGTCCAATTGTCTGGCATACCGCTTATTAAAAAAAGATGCCGCCCGGTCGTCATCCCAAGGCAGCCCTGGTCGAAAAAAAGAGGGAATGAAAGTAAGAGGGGGTAAAAAGGGAGTCTTCTTGTGTATATCACTGACTTGGTTGGAAATAGGGTGGAGGGCAGTTGCCGCTGGCTCTCGGAATTGCCGGGAGCTGGGTGTTGTTAGGTTGCAGGATCTCTAGCTAACACAGACTAAGTAGATCGCTTCAACCCCCTCCAGGCCCAGCAGTCCCCGCTCGCCTACTTGGATTAAGCAGCCATTTTTCTTGAGGTTACCGGCTGTCTCTTCATATCATACTTCTGAGTGCCCATCCCCGCCCCACCCTGCCACCGGCCCACCTGGGCCCGCAAGTACTACACAGCGCTAGTAACGTAGTGGGGTTTGTAGAACCGGCCTCTATCTCATACAGCCAAAATTAGCTAGAGTCTCAGTATTTTAGTGTTATGTAATACCATCTTTGTTCGGAAATGTCATGGCAATTACGAGTAGCAGGGGACCTTGCCCCCAAGAAGTTGTCATCACCGCTCCATGCAAGCTATAGCGCTAAAGCGAAAGAGATCCAGACCACCTGGTTAGTCGGCATAATCACTATAAACATGCTTGCGCTGTACAGTACATACATATTTTCTAGATCTAACAGATCTACATAAGTTAGTACATAAAGTCTTGTTTGAGGGTATTCGTGATATCAGATACCTTCTATCCTAGCTATCAAACAACTCATTTGGCTTAGGGAGTTTCCAATTAAAAATTCGGCCCCATTGATGATTGGGATGTCCTAACTTGGTGAAGAATTAAGCTGGATGCGCCAGGCCTAGTGACTAGGTACGAAGTTGCATTTTTGGAGCTTTAATACCAAGAAGGCACAACTAGAATCTGGCAGCTATAACGGCTTATTTCAAGAACGGAATAGTTTCTTTATTATCAAAGAATGTTGGGTGCCATCAGCGTTCATAGGCGGCCAAGCCGGCTTGTGGATAGCTGGCCGATGCATAGTCTGGCAACGCCCGGTTGAGGTGAAGCTGACCTAGGCTTAGTAGGTACGGCCATTAGAAAGCACGCGAGCTTCATGGATGCCTGGGGGTGCCGACATGCTTTCGGGATGTTCCATCAGATTAGTAAACATTTTGTCTGTGCGTAGCTGATACCGGTATCGGATGATGCGGGTAGATATCTGAAGATCACTGCAGATATTTTCCCGCGCTAGAAGATGCCTTTGGATGATTACTAATATTTACGCATTATGTGAATATAATATTATGTTCTCCCAGCTCAACAACCAAATCGAGTGACGGCCTTAATGCCATTTCTGTAATGTGGATACCCTCCAATTTCCTATAACTAGACTTACGCACAAAATTGAAATAAATTACTCATCCTTCGGCTATTACTCTTCGAGAGTTGTGTTATCTTTTTATCCAGCTTTTTTTTCTTTCTCTAGCCACTTCTTCCTCACCACATGGTTTTTCAGCGGCTCTTCGCCAAGATGGTCCTACGTCACGAATTGTTCCAACCATTTTGTGAGAGGTCTATGAATTTAGGTTTGGGAGGAAGGACGCAAGACGGGACTGCACGCAGCAGTGTTTTATTTTTACTTTGTAGAATATCGTGTTCTGGTAGGATGTTCGGGTATCTGTGGTGGATCTCCTGCACATTGTGCAGGCGGTACCTTCCAGACGTACCGAGGGATAGGGGAGTTGAGTTGGGTTACCTCAGGACTGTAATACTGTCGGGTTGTGTATATGCCTGGAAGGGTGGTTGCTCTCATACTTTGTCCAGTACAAATGGGATTATTGAATTTCGATGCCAATTATCGGACTGGATACACATCCATGCGAGAGTACAAGTATGCTTGTGTGCGCGCGCCAAGATTGGGCACTTGTTTTGGAACAACCTTTCCAGACCCATGTGAGGGGTAGCTTCGGTGTTGCTTCTCTCGAGATGCGCTATCGTGGGTGAGCCCGGGGCTCGTAGCAAGAGTGAACGAGTGGGGTTAGGGTCTTCTGAACAAAGAGCTCTACGCCACCATTAGCCGCTGGCGCTGTTATCCCCTCTACATGATCGGACCAGCTATTATACCTTTAAATTTAATACACCCAATGCAGCTGTAAAGTGTGAGTTTATTCTCATATATCACCTTCACCGGAAACCGGCACAGTTCCCCAGATTCTTTCAATCGGCAGGAACGCTATACGTCTTGTGGGTTTGTGGTGGCTATTCCAAAACGAATGCCCAATCTTGGCGCGGAGACTCGAGCACTGTACATTCAGAAGCTATACACACACGGAGGTAGAGCGTTTAAGTTTTGTAGGTTCCACGAGGGAGGCCCGCTACCCTTGCCCCTTGCTTGCAGCACACCTCTACCCGCGAAAGCTACAAAACTTAGGAGTTGTACCTCCGTATGTGTACAGCTGCCGCAACTGATGGTGCAGCAAGGTGGGGGTGCCAAGCCAGAAAGACGCAGCTGCATCTTTCTGACTGAGCACCGACTAGGGTGGTTATCACGCTTAGTCACTCGGAGGCGTGCAGATATCTGCTGAAATCAAAACTCAACCCTAAATAGAATCGTATTCGTTCGTTCTGCCTCGCTCGCCTATTATCATCCGCATCAACTTATAACAGGCTATATATACAAACTTCCAAGCCCAGCGAAGCCATCAGGATTTCATCCATTCGCGCAACACCAATCATTCCACGTTCCAACAAGCGCAACACATTCTGGACAATATCTGCAGCGCAGCCGGACTAACTGCTTGCGGACATTAGCATGCCTTGCATTACTTAAACTGGTTGATTATTCTAATAAAGGCTGGCGGGTCATCTGGGATACTGAGCCTACCCGACAGATTATGGGATTACATTGGATTAAGAACTTAAAGTATTGATTGCCCCCCCCTACCCTAGCATCAGTATCTGTGGTAGTGGAGGGGGGGCTGGGAGGGGTTTATAAAATGAACCAGCCTTGCTGAAAAAATGGAGATACTGCTCGTTGTGTTAAATTACCATTCAATCCAGATGCCCGTCCCGCTCATCACGATGGAATACCTACAACCAACAATCCGGACGAGGGATCATGGAGGGAGAAAGTTACCCCCTTATAGCGGGGCACTTTGGGACGTATAAGGCTCTTGGAGGAGCAAGGGCAACTCCTTGTAGCCTAAGATAGACCAGCAAATCAGGGACTATGTTCATACTTATGCATACATATGCATTATGAACTACCGTAAGAACTCGAATAAATTATCCTTGTGCTAAGTAGTCCGAATTCTCCTCCTCTAGAAAAGGGGAAAGAAATATATCAAAGATCGGCCCCCCGAGACAAAAAAAGAAAAACATTAGACCTTACTTAAAGAAACTCCAACGTCCTAGCACACGGATCGTTTATTCGAGTTCTTACGGTATGCAAACATCCCTGATGCGCAGCTAAGGCCCTCGTACTACTGTGAAGGCGGGCTGGAGTACGGCAATAATTTAGCTCTATCAGAAGAAGCAATCCAATGCAGATTCAGGAGGAGATGTTGAGATCAAGCCGACCGGAGAAAAAAAAAAGAAAATAGTAATAACAAGGATGGCGAGTTTATGCAGGTGATTCTCGATCATGCAACACTCGGTAGTACAGTAGAAGTTCCCACAGATCATCAGAGCCCTCATCCATACCCCGGCAACCAAGGGGGAAAAAACTCCACATCCCCTAACTTCCCCGCAGCCAAACCGCCTCTTAAGCCAAGGCCCCCCAACCTTTATCAACCTTTCACACCACAACTAAGCCTACACCACCCCAACCACTCCAAACCCTAGAAGGAAAAAGGCAGACCTCTAGTCCCAGCGAAGAGGTAATACCAGGTCTAACCAAACCAGGGTTTACCCTTACCCCACTCTTCCAGCTTCCACGCATATCATACAAAAGCAAAAGCAAACCCCTGAACCTTGAGCCGATCTACTCTCCTATGTCGATGGCTGGGTTCAGCCTGCGAGCATGAAGGCGAGTCATTTTTCGTGATTCTTGGCGCGGGGTTTTCACACCAAAAGAGTGGGAGCAAGGACTGGTGCCGGTGCACGGTAGGTATATTTACCCCGTGCAGGGGATCTACAACGCCCTATGCGGGTCTAGGGAAACATGTCCGCCGCACATAGGAGAAAGAAAGCGCAGGCTTCACCCCCGCAGGATAACATCCTCACCAGATCACGCAAAATAAGGATGGCAGAAAATGTTTTCAGCGATCTCGCATTCTCATGAGTCGGCTAAATTCACGCATGTCGTCCGCGCCTTTAACAGAATCCCTCTAGGTCACAAAACAAGAAGCTAGGAATCATAAAATGAAAAACAAGACACCTGAGAACCCGAAAAAAACCTGGCAAGCAAGAAGGAAGCTAAATAGTATAAGTAAACTCTGGGTGGCCCTCGAGAAGCTTGTCCAGAGTCCCTTCCTTGTGCTGTCGGTTCTTCTTCTTAAAATAAACAGTCATAAAAGCAAGAAGTGCCAAAGTAAGCAGCTGACAGCCTATAGCTGCCCAGAATCCATTACGGTAGTCAGGGGCGTCTTTCTGTCTAAACACAGTGCTAGAAAAGACACCTCCGACGGCTCCGAAGCCAATTTGTAAAGCCGAACCGACACTACGCTTAGAGTCCATCCGGATGTTGTTCGCTTGGTAAGCAAGCAGCGCCGGGACGTTGCTCAGCTGGCCAGCTGCACAAAGGAAGACACCAAAGTAGCGGACGGCGTGGCTGGTAGAATAGGCTGTCATGGCCAACCCTGCAATGATCATAAGAGTGCCAAGTGCGATAAACGGCGCTCGAACGCGGCACCTGTCGGCCCACCAGGCGAGGCCGACGCAAACTATTACTGATGGAATAGCCGGCATTGCGGACAAGATCATAGACATGCCGGTAGTGTATCCCATCCCCTTGAGAATGATTGGTAGGAAGAAAGCCATTGCATAACCTGGGACGCCAAGGTTCATAAGCATCACACCGCTTTTTTGGGGGGGGGAATGTTAGCTTTGTGCAGCCACAAGCGACGCTGAGCAGGTAGGGAAAAGAAACTTACTAGACCCAGAGCTTCCAATCTGTGAGATGGCGGCATACTAAGCGCCAGGTTATGGGGTCTGCATTGGAATCATCACGGTCTCGGTTGATTCGGCACTTGATAATTTCAACCTCAGAGGCAGTAAGGAACGGCCTGCTGCGTTGGAGGACCTTGTCCGGGAAGTCGATGACAAAGAGGTATGCCAGCAAAGAAATAGCGACGGTAATAACACCCTCCTAGGACATTCGTTAGCACAGCGGTCCATGAAAAACACTCATTGATGTCTTAAAACTTACCATTATGAGGATCCATCGCCACCCAGCTATTCCTTGAATTCCGTCCATTTGCATAAGCCCATAGGCTAGTACTGACGAGAATCCACTAATGATAGTAGCGAGAAGATAGAATCCAGCAAGTCTATCATGGCGTTAATCCAGTGGAATTGAGAAATAGATTTAAGAAAGAGAGGATGAAAGTTTGATACCGTTGTTGCACTTCATATCGGACATACCATGAGCAGATCAAGTAGATGCACCCTGGGAGGAATCCTACAGAAGAAAAAAAGAAAGAAAAAAATCAACCACCTTTCCCGCCTCCTTGCATCTGCCCAGAAGGTGGAAAACTCACCAGCCTCAAAGAGCCCCAACAGAGCACGACAGAAAGCCAATATTCTCCAATCATTGAGGAACCCCATCCCGATTGTCACAACTCCCCAGGAAAACGCAATTAAACTCAACCAAAGCGCAGACCCAACCCTCCTGAGAACAAGATTGCTGGGGAGTTCGAAAATACAATACTACTCATCCAGCATATTAATCAGCCAATTTTCGTCGCAAAACTTCGCAGGGAAATAAACAAAAGCTTCCTCACCGGGATGAAAAACACCAGCAGAACAATGGAATACCGATTTCCTAGATGGAGTTTCAAATCCCCCGTCATGCCAGCGACAGCAGCACTAGCCATGTTTATACGATCCACTATTGCAACGGAATAGATGCCCGCGAGAATCGGAAGGAGACGAAGGTCAACCTTGCGCCTGTATTACGCATTAGTTTAACTAGGGCAGTTGATAAAAAAGAGGTGAATATTGGAAAACACACATAATCCTCTTCTCAAGAGCTGGATCGATACCAGATTCCGCCACGGAGGAAGTTTGAGGCGGAGTAACGGCTCTCGGAATTTCAGCCTCATCGTAACTTACTTTTTCGCTCGACATAGTTGAATTCTGTAATTTCCGGCCCCTTCTCTTAGTTTTTTCGTTAATTGTTTAGATGTTTGGGAGGCGCCAGCGAGAGGAGAGGCGAGAGGAGAAACGAGGAATAAGGATAAAAATGAAAATAGGAACGAACAATTAACCGGATAGAGGATTGAAAAAATACCCCTCCCTAATCAAACAGGAGAAGAGGGTCCTAGTGGGGATGGGGGGAGGGAAACTTGGGATTTCATGAACTTATATATTACGCATCACTGGAAGGCTAATATTTGCTGGTAGATGATCCGCTCCATCCTTTGCTTCCCCCCGTCCATCCACCCACCCAATCGGCAAGAAAGAACTGCCGGGTGCACGGATGGGGAATAAGAACGTAAACGGTAGGGGGGAGGTGGAAGGAAGGGATACATGGTGCGTATTCCAATACAATAGCCAGTATGTACCGGTTTTCTCGCCTAGAAGTACCCAGCAGACTGGTTATTGAGCGGTTTTCTTTCATCAGTATGTACTTGTCCCAGGCCATAAGTACCCGAAAATGAAGGGTGATCATTTGTATGGGGGCACAGACACGCACGGATGTATTGCCATATATTTCTTTAATCCCTGTTTTCGGGTACTTATGGCCTGGGACAAGTACTTGACAACCAAAACCTACCGTTCCGCATATGCCGGCCCACGTTCCCGAACTGGTAATACCCCTTTCTTGAGAAGTTATGATGCAACCTTCTATGGCGCTCAAACGATAAATTAGAATTGGTCTATGATATTTCCTTCCACCTAAGATCATCCAGGAAGCCGCTGTTGTTGGAGTCGGAATGGGAGATGTCAAGCATCCCCATCAAATCGCCTCAGCATGATTTCAGTTGTTGATTCTGAAGGCTTCGACAAAACAGAAAGATCAAAGCGATCAGAGGCTTTGCGAGGGGCTCTCTGCGGAACTGCCCAGGAACCATTTTTAAGTTTCTTTTTTCTCCGGATGCTGACAATTGGATACGCCATGATTTTCCAAGAGCTTTTGGCTGAGGGCAGGTTTGGTCGACCAGCACCATATAGTTAGCGGGTTGGCACTAAGTCCCGAGAGTTTGTGAGCACAACCATTCAAACCGATGTGCTCGGCAGGGCACCATAGTAGTATAGTGCCCAGGCGGTACATGTACAAATAAAATGACCTTTTAAGAGCAAAAAACAAAGAAATTATCTACCAGCCCAATTCATATCAAATATACCCTATTTCCCACCCTTCTGAGTTCTCACTGTGCTGAAGAACACCAATATTTGTTTCCTCAATGACAGAAACCAGCACAGGTAGTGCCATCAGCTAATCTCACCACACCCGGGCATGTGCATTTCATAGTGCCTTGCCGGGCTCATTGGCATGGCACAAGGCACTTTAAGTGCCAACAACGCTACCTACAGTACTGCATGGTCTCGGCCCCCATTATTGCTCTGGTTGTCACAACTTTAGAAAACTGAGGGTGCTGTTTTGTTTCGACAGGTGGTGATTGATTTGTCGGATTAATTTCCCGAAACCTACGTTAAGGCCCTGCCCAAGAAAAAAGGTCCAATATTTGCTGAGGAAAGGCCAGCAGTGCCCCCCTCAGTTCCCAAAGTTACCCTGTGGCGTACTTAAAATTAGGGTATAAAAAAAAGATTCCCTCAAAAAGAAACCGACAACCTCTGTTTTCCAAAGTTGCGACAACCAGAGCGAAAACAGTAATATTTGGTGTTATCCGGTTCTTCGCCAAGACCTGGCGTTTCTTAAGGTTTGACGGCGCCCGGAGTCTGAAATGGGCCCCTTCAATGCTCCTAATCATATAGTAAACAAGGAACAGATTTTAGGTGTCCGTTACTTGGCCCCCAAGTGTGTGGCGCTTGTCCGACCACCACCCAACCCTTGTACGAGTACTCGAGCACTGTGCTCTACTCAGTACTGTACTCTACTAGTACAAGTACTAGTAGATGAGCGATTGTCAAACACCCAGCCGCATTACTGTGGGCATCTAAAACCCACCCCTGGGGTACCATGTGGATTGGCAGCTGGGAGTCAAAAGGGGCCAATTCCAGACCCCAGGCACAGCCTAACCTTAAGCAAGCCCAGTCTTGGCGAAAAATCAGATAACACTAAATAATACGGTATCTATATTGGCCCTAGAGGTGAAAACCGTCAAAGTTAAAAAAGTAGGGAAAAATAGGGTTAAGCCGTTGTAAGCTTAGGGTACAAGGGGAGGGGGAAAGGAAAATCGGCTAATAATCCGGGGATGGGGGAAGTGGTGGTTAGTGTGTTGTGTGTGGGGACAGATAAGCACCTGGGTATCAAAAAGTAAAATAAAATAAAAAAACGAGAAAACCTTTCCCACACCCTCCGGCGCATTGCATACATTCAAGTTTCCAATACCCTCATTGGCCAAAACATACCCTCCGGAAACAAATTTAATGATAGTATAATAATCCCAGTAGTAGAATGTTGTATCAGGAACAGAGCGGAGCGCAGGCAAAGGGAAGCACACATGGTATGGAGGAACACTGAAGTGTGGACAAGCAAACCTTCTACCGTAGGGCATGAACGGATACTGTACATAGGAATATGCGGAGACATAGGGCTACCGTACACATGTACTAGCAGAGTTTTCACTACGAGTATCATACTTAGGTGAACCTTGGCCAGTGAACACACACTAGAACCTCTCTTCCCGTCAACACGCGAGCACACGATCCAAGCACCTCTATCAGGTTATTAGCCCTGCGCATCTGATTGAGAACTGAGCGCCGCTGTAACAAACCTGGAATCCATCTATGATACCGTTTTTTTTACCAAGAATTCTTCTAGAATCGTCGAGAAGAAAAGTTTTTCCCGCTGTAATGAGTGAGCAAGCTAGTCTACTAGTACGAGTACAGTACAAGTACAGTACTCGTAGGTGGTACAAGTATGATAGGCAAGAACCCGGTCAGAAGCGTTACTAAATTCGGGTCCAAATGTTCAGGTTCTTTCATGCTGAGAACGAATAGGCCCGTTTCCTATTAACCGCTACCTCACTCCCCCTATACGCAAACCCTCTAAAGAGACCTTCTGCCCCCCCAATTTGGTTGTTTAAGGGAAATCCCCAAGTTCGGCACGGTCCTGGGGGCTTGGCTATTTAAGGGTTACCTATGGAAAAATGGGTCTGTGTTCTCAGGAATCTCTGAGAAAAAATAGGGCCTCCGACCAGCCCGACTCTCTAGGCTATCCCTAAAGGAATGGTGTAACTGTCTTGGCCAACTTAAAAATTTTCCCTTAGACAACCGAACCGGGAGCCCCGAATGCCCCTAACATCACAGCAAGGGATCCCTATCCCTCCATCCGATCCGAAAATTCCAGAACCCAGGATAGCGAGGTGTATTTTTACTTGTGATAAATCTTAGGAAATAAATCATCCACGCGAAAGGAGAACCCGGTGAAGTGTGCAACCATGCGAATCTAAGCTGTCTCATATAAGAGGGGCTAGCTGCTTGCGATAGGAATCCCTAGCCAAAATCGGGAAGCCTGAAAATCAGTGACCCGGATTTTTTCTACCCGAGTCAGCTGGGCACGCGGAGGTGAATCATACCAGATCATTCGGATATTGAATCCATAGTGTGCTGGACGATACCTGCCATGGCAGTAGGCTAGATAGGTGAGGATCTAATTGGATCAGCGGCGTGAAAAGTAGAAAAAAGTGAGAAAACGGTGAAAGTATAGGCGAGGTGGATTTTTCCAAAAAGGTTGATGTAGCAGAGCTACAGGATCATGGCCCCCTGGGCTGGGATGACGCAAGTATCGAGCGTAAATCAACTACACCTTATCGTAAACATGTCTCCAGTTCGCAAATATGCTTGGTTGAAAATTAATTATTGCATTGCTGAGGAATTTGGGGACTAAACACTTTTCCGATATAAATCCCAGCTGCCTGGGATGAATTGACCCAAACTTACTTTTTAGCAAGAAAGGAGTGATTATATTAACCCATCACTACTTTGTTAGAAGTCTTGAGGAAATGGGATTGTAAATGGAATTTTAAACAGGAAACTTAGTGAAATCCGTTTCTCAACACCGAGATGGTGGGGGTATTTCCATTGGGTAGTTAAGCCAAGAAAATGATGCCAAAGGCCCGACGGCAGATTTTGAGGGATCCCTCGTGAGAGCAGAACCACACCACCGTCACCACTAGGGACCCAACCAACCTAGAAGTAGATAAAAAATAACCAAACCCCTTACGAACAAACCATAGAACTGATATCATGTTCAAAGATATACAATGGATGATGTTGAAGATAATTGATAAGCCAGTCAGCAATTTGGTATAATACCAAGTGTGCTAATATCTATGTTGGTAAAGTAATTTACAAACCAGTGTTTTGAATTGATGGTGTTGTAATCAAAGCTACCTTTCCTTTCAGATACACTGTCACACATACACTTTTTACTCCCTGCACGTTAACTCGAAGTGAATAAGTGCCAAGGAAAGAGGATGAATATAAAAAAGCCCTTAAGTGAGAGTGCCTTGGGGATGAATCATCCTGTGGGTATTGTTTCCCACCGTAGAATCAGAAAAGACTGCGATAGGGGGGTCACGTGGACGAAACCCGCTCAAGTTGTCCTTACCAGACTCCGCACAAGAAGGAACAATTACTCCCAGCAGCTCTCTCTTTCAAACAGCCCGTAAATCCTTCCCCGACCCACACCCTAGCAATACACCATAGCCCCAGCGATATATCGTATCCGTTCAATCTCTCATTCATTCGTTCGTTCCCCGGCCGGCCTCCCCTCTGCTCTAGTCCCCGACCCCCCAAAAATGCCACTTATAACTTGACTGAAAACCCAAAACTCCCATCGTGGAAAAAAATCCTACACCACCTTCCGCGCCGATACTTCCCCACCCCCGCTCTCCAGAAAAATGACCCCCGCATATACGCTCCAAACTACTCCTCATCTTCCACCCGCCGTCCTTCGTCCTGCTCGGTGTCTCCACATTCAACGCACATAAGACTTCCGGGTCTACCCCTTTTCGTGGAGGGCGTCATCTATTTCTCAGCACAGAACATCCCCACTAACACCGCCTAAAAGCGTCCGCAGTGAGGTAAGGTACAATCTTGGACAACCTTCAGCGAGAGCTCCCTGAGAGGAAATAGAGGGAGGGATATCTCATTACCTAGGAATTGTGCTAGTGTCGGTCCTGTAGCGCTTGGTGGGGGCTCTCCAGAGCGAGGTAGGTGCCCATGCAGAAGCAGAGGTCGAAATAGCGGAGCCATGCCTTCACCCCTTCAAACTCAAATTTCTTCCTCTTCCCCGTCTGGTAATGGTGAGGGCACGCCCCAGGACGACTACTCTAGTAATAGAGATGTATAAGTCTACAACCCTCCCTCATGGGCCCGGAAGTCTCCTACCCCTTTCCAGCCGCAAAAAGAACTCGTTTAGCTGCTCACCCTGCGTCGGCTGGTATACGGTGATGAGTAGAGACTGCGCAGGACCCATTGTAGGATCAAAAGGTCGGGAGAGTGCCCAGCTGCTGAGGACATTAGGCTGGTAAACGAAGGGCTCGTGAGCGGGTATGCGGGCGGTGAAGGCTGTAGCGAGATATGGACGTGTTGGAAATAGCCGTTGATGGCCGCACTTGGTGCGGGATGTGCCCGCTCTCTGTGGCCGCAGAGGCATACGTATGCACTAGTCAAAGGACGCGCAAGCTCTCAAAATGTTTTCACCCCACTTGTTTTTCCTTCCGACACACCATCTCCTCACAACACACCTTCCTTCCTGTACACAACTTTCCTCAAGTCTTTCCTTCCACCAAGTTATCATCAATCAATCATGATTCTCATCTCCACCTAAGCGGTTTCACTCCACTGCGTAAAATCCCCACCGTAAATCATTACCTCCGCAACCAAGATTTTCAACAGGACGCTCCTATTGGAGAGAGGTTGATAGGTTTTGATGATGGCGGCTAGTGGTTGATAGGTGTGTCGATTCGTTAGATAAGATTAATTTATATAGAACCTCTTTTCTTTTCCTCTTGCACCTCCTCCTTCCCCCTTTTCATTGGAGATTGTAATTTGTATGGCGTTATTTTTTGTTCACTTGGGGCATTTCATAGGGATGTTTGATAATTTATAAATTGTTAGGTTTTTGTTTGTAGTTTGAGACTGGGTGTGGAATTCTTGTATGGTACTTGGCAATTTAAAAAGTCTCCGGACGCTTTTCGCCTTGGCGCCAAGTGAATTCACAGGGCCTGCGTGACCAGCCGATGAGGAAACCTTTCTCTCAACAACCAATGTACGAGTACTCCAAATGCTATAAGAAAACCGGAAGGTGAAGAAGTTAAAGTAATACCTGTATTGTAGATGTATAAGAAGACTAGGAGAGAAAATAAAGGAAATAAACACTTTAGGCCTGAAATTTATTACCCCCGCTTTGCAGAATACAATTTTCCATAATTTTAGGTAGCTTAACTATCTCTTGATTGATTTCATCAATCGTTATTCTCTCCCACTCTTCCTTTAGGGCTATGGCCATGGCTGCTGGAGTAGAGATCTTTTCACTTCCCCGGCGACGTAGAATCCGACGCTTCATCAGCCACCAGATTC
>Ga0307509_10006540_pt1 | contig 15619 bp, 7 predicted proteins | sample 10_EM_MG_FD_202245 | JGI IMG/M metagenome (GOLD analysis project Ga0307509, IMG submission 202245) | Populus trichocarpa ectomycorrhiza microbial communities from riparian zone in the Pacific Northwest, United States - 10_EM | ecosystem: Host-associated > Plants > Roots > Unclassified | place...
TGATAACCATATAAAAAATAAATTATCAATTTTATATCTCCATAAACACATTATATAAGGATTAAATAAAAAAAATCAATAACCAAAGGAAAAAGAAAGGTCAAAATGAAAAAAAAGATTGATTAATATTGTAATTTACAATGCTAATGGACGTGGAAAACCAGGTTCTCCCCACATCTTTTAGTTTTATATTTAATTAATTAATACTTAATACTTAATTAGGTATATTTTTAAAAGAAGGTTATGCATAGAAAATCAGATTTCATAAACACAAACAACATTTTAATTTAAACGAAATTATCTTCTTTTCTTTTATTATTAATGAGTGATAACATTATACTTTAACTGTTACATGAATTTGGATTTAAGATTTTGCATCCAATTCTGACTGTTTAAATTTCTTAAGCAAAATCCGTATTTATTTCGGCTAATTAAATGTTATTTATCCATTATCGCCCTTGTCTTTAATTGTCCAAAAAAAGGTGGAAGGATGGAGATGCGGTATTGTTTGTGCACAAGTGATTTTAATCTTAAATTAATTTTATTTTCTTGCACTAATAAAATAAAATAAGAAAGAAGTTTAAAGAAAGGGAAAGGAGAAGGGAGGGCTGCCCATTAGCCATAAAATTGTATTCTTCCTTTATTTTTATTTTATTTTTTCTTCTGGATAAGATTTCTATTTTAGACATATTAACAATTTATGGTGTCGTGTCTCAGTAAAATCCTAATTTAAGAACATTTATTATACTAATGATGCAAAGGGAATTGTTAATGATGGTTAGTGAAGAAGCGGTGCATTAAGGATGAAAGACATGAAAAGAAAGGTGAGGTGGTCCGTCCTCCTCCTTCCTCCTAGTCATAACCTCGCTAACCACCGCTTCAACAACCACTCCTTTTACACACACACACATACCCCCACACACACGAGATGGTATGCACGCGTGCTGTCACGGGCTTATAAAACAAATGTACTTAATAGTATTATAATTGTAAATCAGCGCTAGATAAGTAATAAAAACTAAAGTTATGATGGAGCTAATATTTCATGATGGGAAAAAAAGTTGTGTTGGTGATCAAAAACTTAGAGACTGAATAAAATGATTGTTTTCTCCATATTTTTTAAAAATTACAAAGCTAAATTCTCTACCAACTTAACATTAAAAAAAAAAACAATAAAGATAATCTTGGAAGGAAAAAAACCCATGAGGAATAATGTTGTAGCAATTGACAATGTTTTGTGAGAAAAACTACAGTGCTTTCTCCAATAAAATCGACAAAGATAATTTTAGAAAAAATCATAAAAAAAACCATTTAGAGAAATACTATAGCAATTCACAGTGTTTTGTGAGAAAAACTACAACGCTTTCCCTATATGATTTAACTTTATTGTAATTATAATTCTTAACCAACTCAATATTCAAAAAAAAAATCGACAAAGATAATTTTGAAAAAAATTATAAAAAAAATTATATGGGAAAACACTGCAACAATTCACAGTGTTTTAAAGAAAAAAAATTACAAAGCTAAATTCTCAATAAGCTCAATATTAAAAAAATAAAATCGACCGATACAATTTTAGGAAAATAAAACATGTTGGAAACATTGTAGCAATTCATAATGTTTTGTGATGAAAGCTACAATGCTTCCCCACATGATTTAGCCTTACTTGTAATGACTTGTAATTGTAATTCTCAACCAGCTCAATATTAAAAAAATAAAATTGACAAATATAATTTTGAAAAAATCATAAGAAAAAAAAAACCATGTTGAGAGACACTCTAGGAATCCATAGTGTTTTGTGAGGAAAGCTACAATGCTTTCTCCACATGATTAAGCTTTATTACAAAGTTAAATTCTAACCAACTCAATATTAAAAAAATAAAATTGACAAAAATAATTTTGGGAAAAAATATTACAAAAAAAAAAGAAAACACAAAAGAAACTGGAAAAAAATCATGTGGGAAAAAACACTATGACAATTCACAGTAATTTGCGAGGAAAGTTACAGTGTTTTTACATATTGTAACTGTAATTTTTCACCAGCTCAATATTAAAAAATAAAATCGAAAAAGTTAATTTTGGAGAAAATCATCAAAAAACAAAACAACAAAAACTATGCGGAGAAACACTATAAGTAATCAACAATGTTTTAAAGAAACAAAATTACAAACCTAAATTCTCAATCAGCTCAATATTAAAAAAAATAAAATCAACAAATATAATTTTGAAAAATAAAAAAAATAAAAAAGAAAAACCATGTGGGAAAACATCGTAGAAATTCACAGTATTTTAAAGAAAAAAAATTACAAAGCAAAATTTTTAACCAGCTCAATATTAAAAAAAAATAAAATCGACAAAGATAATTTTGAAAAAAAAATAAACAAAAAAAGGGAAAGTTGGGAAAAAAGGAAAGTAATTTTGGAGAGAAAAAAAGAAAAAAGGGGAAATTTGGAAAAAAAAGATGAAAAAAAAAATAAAAAAGTAAAAAAAAAAAAGGAATGCATTGTGGATTACTATTGTTGTAATCCACAATGCATTCGGTGTGGGTGAATAGTGAATCCCTCACACCCTTTAGCTTATTACTTAATTGTAATTCTTAACCAGCTTAATATAAAAAAAAATAAAATTGACAGACAATTTTAAAAAAAAATAAATAAAAAAACTATGTGGGAAAAAACACTGTAGCAATCCACAGTAATTTGCGAGGAAAGCTACAATGCTTCCCTCACATATTGTAACTGTAATTTTTAACCAGCTCAATATTAAAAAATAATTTTGAAGAAAATCATAAAAAAACAAATAAAAAAAACCATGTGGAGAAAAACTGTAGCAATCAACAATTTTTTAAATAAAAAATTACAAAACTAAATTATCAATCAGCTTAATATTGAAAAAATAAAATCAACAAATATAATTTTGAAAAATAAAAGAATAAAATAGAAAAACCATGTGGAAAAACACCGTAGCAATCCACAGTATTTTAAATGAAAAAAATTACAAAGCAAAATTTTTAATTAGCTTAATATTAAAAAACTAAAATTGACAAAGATAATTTTGGAAAAAAAAACAAACAAAAAAAAAGAGAAAAAAATAAAAAGTGCAAAAAAATTAAAGTAAAAAAAAACAAAAAAGTGACAAACAAAAAATGAAAAAAGGGAAAAAATTGCACAAAAAAAGAGAAAAAAAATGCAATGTGGATTACTGTTGTAATTCACTTTGATTTTGGTGTGGGAGGAGTTATACACACTCCCCTCCCCCCATTTACATTGATTTTTTTTTGTTTGTTTCATAAAAAAAACAAACAAAAAAAAACCATGTGGAGAAAAACTGTAGCAATCAACAATTTTTTAAATAAAAAATTACAAAACTAAATTATCAATCAGCTTAATATTGAAAAAATAAAATCGACAAATATAATTTTAAAAAATAAAATAGAAAAACTATGTGGAAAAACACCGTAGCAATCCACCGTATTTTAAATGAAAAAAATTACAAAGCAAAACTTTTAATCAGCTCAATATTAAAAAACTAAAATTGACAAAAATAATTTTGAAAAAAAACAAACAAAAAATTTAAGTAAAAAAAAAACAAAAATGTGACAAATAAAAAATGAAAAAAAAAGAAAAATAAATGCATAAAAAAAGAAGAAAAATACACCATGAAATATTGTTGTAATTCACTGTGATTTTGGTGTGTGAGGGGTTATACACAGTCCCCGCCCCCCTTCCAACATATATATATATATATATATATATATGTGGTAGGAGGGAGCAAATTGGAAGCAGCCTGCCAGCAGCAATTGCTGTTGAATTTAGGTTTTTTTTCTTGACATTCTAGTGAAGAGTAGATATTTTGTCTTGAAAACAAGTGGGCATACGCCAATATGCTGGCGACCCAGCTGGTGGTTGTGGTTCGTTAAGGTTGTATTCCCTTGTTTGATTTTTCGGCGCGGACCTAACTCCATGATAGACAAGATTTGAGGTGGCAGCGGTTGCTTTTTCTTGATCTTGCCTGCTGCTCAATTAACTGAAGTGAAAATTCTTTAGTATTTGATGAGTTGTAATTGAGGGTTGCTCCTTTTTACCTTCTTTTCCAAGCAAGACACTTCTTCTAAACCGGTTTTGTGTGGTTTGAATCGCTAGAGTTCTGCTCTCCCCATAGACCGCATGGTTTTTGGAGTAGCTTGTTAGGTAGACAACTCCAAAATCACACACCAATTGATTTAATCACTCAACAAGATTCTCTCAGCAATTTCTAGTCAAATTCAACAAATCTATAGAAGAAACAAGACGATAAATCATGATTTGGTATGCTTGAAAACCTATTATTTGTCAAGTCAAATTTCGGCATCCGTATCTAATCTCCAACATAATGTAGCCTCTCTTGATTTACCATTATTTTAATCTGCCACACATCCAAACGCAAGAACAAAGAGCATCCTTTCCCAGCTAAGACCACCCATTTGTCCATTCCCTTGCATAAAAATAAAAATTATGGAGGCTTGGGACACCAAAAGGCCATTGACCTTGTGGTGTAACAATACTACAAGATTTATGCGTCATGATCAGTACGCTCCATCCAAAGGTTGGGGAGACTGCATCCCAGGATTGAAGCAGACACATAGTGCTTTCAAGCCAGCTCATCTAAAGCTCAGACAATTCATCTTGCACCAAGTTGAGACCCGCGGCACATGATGTTAAAATTGAGGAGACAATCCTTCTTTGTAGATCTTTAAACTCCAATGCCAGCTTCACATCCCAGCTAGCATCATCACTGCAAGGATGGCATAAAACCTTCCATTAAAATTTTAAACGTAAATAGTTTGTTTCATAACAGACATGTTCTAAGCTATTTGATGAATAGAGAATTCGTTACCTGTCGACAAGATCTGTGTCGCCAAGATTTTCCATCATGCTACTGAAGGTTGACTGGAGATCTTTGAGAACTTCTATTTCATTCTCCAGGTTTGATATCTCCTAATTTTACAATTACAAAGAAACAGATATCAAAGTCAAGCAGGGTTAAAGAAAAATATATTCGAAGTTAAGCCAATTTAGGAAATATGCATAGAAATTACAATGGTCTTGGTGTGTGGTGCAGGACTCCGAGCTCCACGTAGATAATCCAATAATGGAGATGGCAAGCCATAATAGAATATATTATGGTTGTTTGAGAGCCAAGTTCCCCTCACCATGTGAGAAGTCCAGCTTGACGTTGGGCAACCCTCAATACAATCAGCATCGCCAACATCAATATCTGCACATGTTTGCGAGTGAGTACTGACTCTAAGTTCATAGAAGGAAACAATAACCCTGAATGATAGAACCTCAAATTCCTGAGCAATGGTTACGATTTTTCCTTTGTAGGGTGTTTGGGGCAAAGAAGATTACCCAATGGAATTACGTCACAGGGATTGTCTCCTTGAGGCATGAAACCATAGAATGTAATTAGATGTGAACTAGAGAAGTTTCCATAGCTAAGGCAGCATTGCTCTCCAAAACAACAAGGCCGTGTGAGTGGGAATTTCAGTGTATTTGTTGCAGAATCTACTTTACCATAGTGAACGATGTGTGGGTAGAGCTGCAAAGAAAGGTTTCAGAACATGAACAAGAAGCATGCTTCTCCAAAATGGTGTAAAGGTATGATAAGAAAGTCGAGAATAATAAAACAAACAGCAAAGCACTTTGCATGTGAACAACCATGCAATTAACCCCAGAAGCCCAACACAGGAGTAAAATGATCATAACTACGGACTATCAGCTTTTTGGGAAGCAAAAAATTGAGAATTCGACAAAAGTATATCCTAGCATAAATGAATTAGATCATGGTATCAATTTTCAAGTTAACAAAATCAACAAAGAGATCAGCATAAGGGTGGCAGAATATATAGTAGTGGCTCCAGTCCAGGCATGTTATTCAGAAGCAAATTCCACTACCTTTGGGAGCCTTAAGTTTAGTCTAAACTAGATAGATATAAAAATACACAGCTAAGCACAAAAAAATGGTGAAACCAGGAAGGAATGGTATACCGAATGGTTAAGAAAGCCTGCAATAGGAATCAAGCAAGTCCTCAGTTTTCCATCAACAAACATAACTTTCATGCTATTAGAGTACCACAGTTCACAAGCCCATAAGAACTGCTCCCACGTGTAGAGCTCTGGCAAAAATACATCGGGATAATTTTTGCACAGTGGAGGAACCAGCTCATCATATTGAACTCGCAAGTGCTGTGAAAATTGGAGGTAACAAATAAACCAGATTAAGGTGTTATTTCTTAAATTCCAAAACATATACTGCTGCACATGTAAAATCAGCGAGAACCATTGCTTTGATGAAATCCTAATGGAAAAAAGCAGAAATTTTATTTCCATATTCATATTCATGTTTTCCCATCTATATGCATATAAAAGTAAAACATAAAATATTTTGAACGTTTTATGATGCTATAATTAATGTCTTGGAAAGAGTGTAAGGCATAGCCTGCTTCTGATATACAGCAATTATCCCTTAGTCGCATAACAGTTCAATGATTTGGTAAATAGAGATCCTTCGAACTCCAAAAATTCTTTTTTCTTAAGGGTTTCATTCCTTAATATAATAGCTTGTGACAATTGATGCATCAGAGATCAGCAAACTAGCATCAGATCGTGCAAAAACAGAGGTCATCTAACAGTATCAATATTCTTTGCCCACACTCTAGTGTCCCTTGTAAGAAGCAAAGTTTTAACACATAAAAACAGTATTTTGCATGCCATATTACCTCTTTTGCTTGCATTATCTCCTCTAAAAGCAAGGTTCCATCCAAAGCCATGATTGCATCAACTCCAAAGCTCAGCCCTGTATATATTCAAAAAGGAGATGAGGGAATTGAAGCCAAAGAAGCAGAATAAGCAAATTTTAGAATTAAGAAAAAGGGGTTAGTCATACTCGCTCCTGCAAGAGTGGGATACTGGGATGAGAACTCTGGAGACTGTGTTACCCTTCAGCAATTTAGCTTGAGATAGCTATTCTAATGCATCAAAGTTACATTTTCTTCATTGCAAGCTTGTAACTTCATACTTTTTTACTATTGCACTAGACAACAGCCTTGATACAATCAGACATGAATGTTTTTCCCCCAAAATAGTACACACATAATTGAAGATGAAATTAATACTTGGAGATCAACAGATCAGCTTCACTTCCAAAATGCTCAAGCGATAAGATTTTAAGATTACCCTTTGTAGAAGGATCATGAACTTGCCATCAACAAAGTTTCAATTTTAGAACACCCCCCCCCCCCCCCCCCCAAATTATATGATTGTTACACGCATCAGAATTTTAGCATTAACTAAAGGGGACAAACGCATCTCAAAGCAATAACTAAAGATTAGTATCTTATTTCAAGTTTCAAGTTAGTTGCTTCCAAGTTGACAAAGTATCATTGACAAAGTGTAGCAGATCAAAGGGGAATACCAGTCTTGAATTCCTCTGGCAGAGTGTCAAAGTAAATCTTGAATTTTGAAGAACAGTTGTGCCTCTCCTTCATGCTCCATAGTAACAACATGGTCTCAGAGGTAATCTCATCAATCTTTTCCAATATATGATACTGCAAGCAAACTAAATAGTAAACCTTACTACAGAGCATTGTGGTGATATTTAAGATTTTAGGTTCGGTCAAATTCAACAGTTCTACATCCCTTTCAAGTATCGTTTACATTTCAAATAAAATATGGGAGAGCAGGCATGATAAAGCTCATGTTTGGACTCATCACCAAGGACATATCCATGGCTTTTATTGTTGATCAAGTTTTGTGTTGAGCACGTAGCAAAAGCTCTCTTATGCCATATGACAACTCAACTTTTCAGCTAATTGGTCCAGCAATCATACATAAGGTAAGGCGTTCTTATCTTAACTTTTTTACATGTGTTAAGGTTTTAAAACAAATTCTCTGTTGGATTTCTTATGGGTGGGGTGTTCTTTATAACACACACACATGCACGCACACATGTTCTATCATTTACCTTCATATAGCTTTTTGTAGTTTAGATAACAGGCAATTATTCGCATCAGATGATATATATTGACAGCTTTAGATGTCAGCATTATAGAGACTTACTCTAGTTCTATACAAATGCTCCCATTATCAGTAAACATCAATGAAACAAGTACTCCTTACAAATTGGAGGTATTTATTTATGTTCACGGATGATGAAACATACCATGTCAGATTTGTGCACATGCTCCTCAGAAATAATAATAGACACAGGAATCTCCAAAGCAATGTCTCCAACTTTAAGGTCTTTTGTTGCTATGGCTCCTCTGCCAGCTCCTTCAACACCTTTAGGAAGTATAAAGTAGGAAAAACGCAATATGTTAAAGAGTAGATTTCATTTCTCTTCTAAACATAATTACCTCTTTACCCCTTCTATCAGTTTCAATTCAACTTTAGATCCATACAAATGGTAGACATCCCAAGGAAAAAAAAACCCTCTTATATGCATTTTTTGTTGGATGTGAAGTCTTAAACTAATATTGGAACTTACATGCTATCTTCAAGCTTGTTTTTACACCATTGCTCTCCCCCCATTTTTCTAAACACTTTTCTTTGTCACAACTGCAGCTTCTATCAATTCTACTCTCCACTTTGTTCTTGTCTGTGAATTCCTGGATCCTTTTAAGAACTTCATCTTGCAAGGTTTGCAAGAAGTTCACTTCCTTCTGTCTTTCATAAGAGGAGTAGCTGTTAATAAGTGAAAGGACTGAATTGAGAGCCTCCACCTCATTCCTGGGGCTCCAATATTCAAGTGATGAACAGTCGTTGACCTTGCCAAAATAAAGTTCTACCTGTATTACAGAGGAGCACCCATTTCTCCATCATTATTTGCTTCATGAATTACACTTCAACCTATGCTATGTGATTTGTGCCATTCTCATATAACAGTGAATAAACAAGCAAAATATATTGAAACTAAAGGCTTCAATATGCTAAAGGTGAATGCATATGAAGACCAACCTGCCAAATTGCCTGGCAGTCGTTCTGCCCAGCTGGGGAACAAGGTAAATACCGACTTAACAAAAAGAAACTCCAATTTAGCTGCTTCTTAAGTCCTAACATCTATCTAACATAGAGAGAGAGAGAGAGAGAGAGAGAGAGGAAGTCTAGAGGTCATCTCAGTTTACCTCGTCTAAATGTATAATTCTTGCAATCTGAAGTACTCTTTCCAAGATGGTTGCAATTGCATCAGGACATGAAGATCTATGAAACTGCACTTGTTCCCTGATATCAAAACCCATACTATGTAGTAAATTCTGTCAAACAACAAGAAACATTATCAAAACTAAGGTAAGAAATTAGCATCTCAATCAAATGTCCCTCTTATTAGGACCTTGAAAAGTGTGATTGAATCAAAATACCAAGTAGACAACAAGATTAACTGACATTGGAAAGCAGCATCCCCAGAGACACTATTAAATTTGTGCGCTCGTCACTTTCTCCAAGTAAAAATTAGACAATGTGAGTCTTTCCTAAAAAATAGGGACTCAAGCTACAGTTCCATCTATCATACTCCAGTTGGAAATGGCGCCAATTAATTCATATTATATAACTTTGGTTACATGCATTTTCTTCTCTATGCATCCCATCCAAATACAACTTAAAAAAAATAGTATTCAAAAGAATAAGAGCATTTGTTTTATTTCCCACCTTCTTTTTATCAAAAAAAGGGGCATTTTGAGAGAGCTCAAGAACTATTTCACATCCATCACTTGTCTTGATGATCTTATTAGATGAACATGGCTGCAACAGAAACGGGAGACCAGGAATGAGAATTTATTTTTCACAGGAGATAAAATAAAGCAAATCAGGAAAAGAACACAGAGCAATGAAAAAGGTTAAAATGATTCAATTCTATAATACGACTAATCTGAAAGTAAGAATACATGCACAAGCCCTTAAAAAATCCGTTTCCTGTTCCTTTAGGAACTCCCACCATCCCAGTTGAAATTATGTGCCTTATATAATGTGGTGAAAAGCCCATAACAAAAAACCAAAAAAATAAAAGAAAAAAAACACAAAAAACCCAGGATAAGAAAAGAAAAAAGATAACCAAAAATGAACACACACACGCATATACATCACAAACTAAACCCTTTTTAGATAACCAGATTATCACATAAAGCTTGTTAGGAAGACCTGTTATAGATAACTACAAGACGTAAAACATAGACCTATTCAAGAACAATCACTTAGAAAACTGAGCTAGCAAAGAGTGACAGTAATACTCGTCAGTTTGGTTAGGGAAAACAGTAAAATCACTAAATATCAGATTATTCAAAAGAAAATGAAGAGAACACTACAGTGTAAGAAAAGGCTTGGGTTTACCTTATTATTATTATTATCCATTGATGAACTCAAGATGAAGCAGGAGCCCAGACCGAGCAGAGATGGTCGTGAGGAAGGGAAAGGTCAAGACAGGTTTCGCTTTGCAGGGTTTAGATTTTGGGTAAACTATACTATAGTCTCTGTAGATTCCACCATGTTACACTTCAGCCCCTATAATTTAAGAGCTTCTGATACTAATCATAAAGCAAGCGCGATTGCCCTCGTAAGTCGTAACTGGTGCACCAGTCATCATCTCGCATCGGAGAGGTAAATAAAACTCTTATATTACCTGTGTGATTTTTTTTTTTTTTTTTTTTTTTTTTTAAGTAGGTCGATTATTTAAATTTATGAAATTTACATTTTGGCATGAGATTTACCATTAATAATGGATTGATGAACCAGATTGGAATGGATGGGCTGGTGTTATTTATAAAAACAAGCTCTCCGGGTGTTTTTAAAAACCCTCCGATCGATGACTGACTCAAGGCAAGGTTTTGGTTAAGGAAGGAAGAATGGATGTGGGTCAAGGCTTGAGGGGTGCAAATTTTCTTTCATTCCAATACAAGAAACTGCAGTTTTAAGAGATTATCAACTAGATGAGTCCGTGATGACGTGTCTCCTAAGTGCAGCAGAGAACTCGACTATCTGTTCATCATGTGTTTTCTAATTATCTGTTCATCAATGCTGCATACAATGGTTTTTGTTAATTAATCGGTTGATTGAAGACGGTAAGTGGATGCGCCATGGCAATAGGCTCAGTTCATCATCGAGGATTTGAAAGAGGTAGGCCTCTTCGGTGCAACTCAAACCAGTTCATATATATCATTTCACTGTCCCAGAATGAAGATCCTTAGGAGCCAAGTATCCCATCGTCCCAGCCTTTAAAGGTTCACATCCTTCATATAAGGCATAAATTCATATACAAGCAACACTACCCTTCTCAACACATCATCCTAGTAAAATCATCAAATTATTGTGCCTAAAGTATGCTGGAGATAATCATCAATTTCAATACATTTTAGAGATCCAAATGTAGAAAGAAAGAGCACAAATACATTGCCAGAAATGACTAGTGTGAAATTTTATGAAGTCAACATATTATGTCATGAAGATGTTAGGAAAAACTATTAATCAATATCAATAAACAGTAAAATGCTAAGCTTTTTTTTATTTTGGTCCTTAAAATTTTTGAGGTTTTATTTTTATTTTTTTATTTTTTTAAATTTTATCCTCCAACGTTGGATTTATTGGGTATTAAATTTTTATAATTTGTTTCGATTTATTTTTTATAGATTTATCCCGATTTAATGACCTGGGTTGCGAATTTTGCAGATTAACTATGTTAACTCAGATCACTTTTTTGTCATTTTTTAATTAGTTTTTTTTTCTCAACTTCATCCTCCAACATTGGATTGATCGGGAATCGGGCTTCATAATTATTTTATGATTTTTTTTTTATAGGGTTATCACGGTCTCATAACTTGGTTCAAGATTTTTATGGATTAATTAGGTTGAATCGAGTTATTTTTTTTGTCTTTTTTTAATTGAATATTTTTTTTCAATTTCATCCTTCAATATTGGATTGATTGAGAATTAGACTTTATAGCTTTTTTTCAATTTAGTTTTTATGGAGTTTTCTCGATCTCCTGACTTGGGTTTAACAGGCAAACCAAGGTGGACTCAGATCATCTTTTTTTTTCCTTTTTAATTTGATTTTTTTAATTTAATTCTTCAATATTGGATTGATTGAGAATTGAGATTTATTTATTTTTTATTTTTTTTATGAGGTTATCATGGTCTTATGACCTGGGTTGCAGGTTAGGCTGGTTGACTCGGGTTTTTGTTTTTTTTTAGTTGAATTTTTTTAAACTTCATCCTTCAATATTTGGTTGATTGAGAATTAGATTTTATATTTTTTATAGTTTGTGTTTTATGAGATTATCCTAGTCTCATGACTCGAGTCACGGGTTTGGTCAGTACTTGACTAAGGTGGTTTTTTGTGTCTTGTTTTTTAAATATCATCTTTAAACATTGGGTTGATTGGATATTAAGCTTCATAATTTATTTTGATTTGCTTTCTATGAGATTATCTCGGTCTCTTGACTTAGGTTTGGCAAGTTAACACGAGTTGACTTGGCTCATTGTTTTAGTTGAATTTTATTTTTAATTTTATCCTTCATCATTGGGTTGATTGAGAATTGTGTTTAATAAAAAAAATTATTTGATTTCTTTAGGGTTACTAGAGTCTCGTGACCTAAGTAACGGATTTGACAAGTTAAACTGAGTTGATATAACCAATATTTTAAAAAAGATATCATCTGGATTTCTTTTAATGAATATCATCGTCCGGGTTGTCTTTGGACCACCAAATCAACCAGATCACATTAGATCAATTCTCATATAGTATTTACTGAATGGTAAAAACAAATAAATTATATATGAATGGGTGATAATAATATCACTTGACTAATGACAATGACACTAAACTTAACAATGCTTATGGAGTGTCATTTTAAGTTACTAGAGGGATAAGATAAATAAATAATTTACATATGTAGAATTTAAAGTGTGGCCATCATGTTGGTAAATTTTGTATGTGAAAATGTTCTTAAATATGATGAAAGGTGTTGGAAAAGTTTTTTAAACATGGATAATAATGAACACCTTTGAGACCAAATTAAAATTGAGTCCATTCATTTTTTGGGTTAAAACTTTGTTGAGATTTAATCTTCAACACAAGTTCTTTAACATGAAGCAATACCACGATTTTAAAAAAAACTACAAGCGAATGAGAAATTGATCTTAAAGAACCCTTAGTTGACATGTTTTGATAAAACCTAAAAACCTCTACAATAACTCTGTCCCACGTAGAAAAGAAATAAAACTTTTTGGTATTTATAAAGTGAGAAGTTGCAAAGTTAAAATAGAGTTTAAAAGACACCCAAACTTTTATATAGGAGATGTCTCAAATAAAATGGACTTTAGGTTTAAACTCATGCGCAACTGGTCTGGCTTGACTTATGCTCGAGGCTAGGCCTAGGTGCAAAAGATTATTTTTTGCCAAATGAGATTTGAACTTGGCACTGGTCCATAAAGAATTAATTCTTTAACCTTTTAGCTTTTAAAATTTACTATAAATAGAGGGCATGAACAATTTCCTATAAGTTTTTGCTAGATTTTTACACATTTTCCCTCATAATAGCAGTGTCAAAACATCAATTGATATAAGTGTACATCTTGTTGACCTTTAGGTCACATATTAATATTTATATATTTTGATGATAACATTTAAATGAAAATAGACTAATAATATGCTTGGTTGAGATTAAGTTTAAACAGGTTTATATGAAGATCATCAACAATTATAAAGAACTAAATGAAGAAATAAATCAACAAGTTCAAGATACAAAACGTGTGAAGACCTAGTTCTTAAGGATTCATTTTAGTGCTTGTTATGTAAATCCTTATATCTTACTTGATAGCACAAATTAAAATGAATTCACACACTTAACATTTCATGCATAATAGGATTGATATGCATTTAGTCGCTTCAAGATTCACTAGGCTTAAAACTGTTAAACCTGCATTTTAAGTTGAACTGATCGACCGTTTGACCACACCAAGTGAACCAGTCAATTGCTTGTTCATTAGGGATGAAGACTGATTGGCTTGACCAATCTAAACTGCTCTATCATTTTAGCTGTCAGAGGAACAATAACAACTATAAAACAACTAGTTTATATATGTGTGTATGTGTGTGTGTGTGTGTGTCTAATTGAAGAATTAGATGAATAATTTGAATATATATCATATACAAGTTATTTCAAAAGCAAAAAAAAACTTCAAATCATTAATCCTAAATCATACTCATTTTTATGCATTAAAACCTTCATATTCTTGCACAAGAGTATAAATTCTTAAACTCACTATATTTAAACACCCTCATATATTCTAAGTGCTATTGAGCGAGCTATAGAGATATATAAGCTTCAATTGTATTATCTATTCTTTGAGAGGGTGTTATTACATTTCAAACAATTGTAATTCTTCTAGAGTTTAAGTGAAAAACTCTTGGTCATTAGTAAGGTATATCACCAAGGTGAAAAATCTTGAAGAGGGTATTTCTTTAAGTGGTGAAAAGGGGATTGATGAGAATTCATTAAAGACATTGTAATCTTTGGCTTGGATTAGTAAATAATACAATACTTAGGACCAGTTTGGTGCTTGGGGTATGGATTAAGACTTGTTGAATCACGTTAAAAACCGAGTTCGTGATTTCTATCCCTATATTCTTTACTTTAAGCACTTTAATTATATTGTTGGTTAATTGTGTTTAGTTAAGTTAATTGTAATATTTGTTATTATTAGTAAAACACTTAATTCACCCCTCCTTATATGTTATTGTTGCCTTAACATTAGAACAACAATTGGTATCAGAACTTAGTTTTTATTTATATAAGTTTGCTTAAACTTTGAGTAGAATGACAACTACTAGTTTTAATATTCAAAATGAAAAGATGATGATCTTTAACCTCTAGGCTACTTTTCTTTGATGGTAATGATTATACATATTGGAAAACTAGAATGATTATATATCTTCAATCTATTGATTATGATTTATGACTATCTATTGAAAATGAACCTCACATGCCTACTAAGATTGAAAATGTATAACAGTTCCCAAAGCTAGAAGTGATTATATCGATGGTGATAAAAAGTTGTTATCTATGGATGCTAAAGCCATGAACACTTTGTATTGTCCATTGAGTAGAAGTGAACTCAATAAGATCACATCATGCAAGAATTCTAGAGATATATGACAAACATTATAGATAACACATGAAGGAATAAATCAAGTAAAGAAATAAAATATTGACATGTTAGTGCATCAATATGAGTTATTTTAAATGCTTCCAAATGAATCAATAACTAGTATGTTTACTAGAATGACAACTTTCATTAATAATTTAGATGCTCTTGGTAGGACTTATACTAATTCCAATATTGTGAGCAAAACTCTTAGATCTTTACCAAAGACTTAGGAAACAAAGGTGATAGTAATTCGATAAGCTAAGAACCTCACCAAACTTTCATTGGAAGAACTCATCAGATCACTTATGACTCATGAAATCACCATGAAAAAGAAAGAATTAGAAAAGAAGCCAAAAAAGAATTTGGCATCCAAAACCATACGCCATATTGATAGTGATGATGATGATGATGAAGTGGAGAAGGACATTGCACTTATCATAAAA
>Ga0307509_10006543_pt1 | contig 15613 bp, 22 predicted proteins | sample 10_EM_MG_FD_202245 | JGI IMG/M metagenome (GOLD analysis project Ga0307509, IMG submission 202245) | Populus trichocarpa ectomycorrhiza microbial communities from riparian zone in the Pacific Northwest, United States - 10_EM | ecosystem: Host-associated > Plants > Roots > Unclassified | place...
CTGTGTGATATCCGAAGTTTCCCCTCAACCTCAGAGCTTCTACTCTGTGCCGGGTGGAGCCCCACTTGTACAAACCATCGCCCGGCAAATTGGCTGTGTAAGCCGTTTTCTCTTTCTTTTTTATTTTAAAAAATATTTCCATCATCTCAAAGGGACAAGGAGGCATATGGTAATCAAGACAAGAGACTATGTAAGTATAGGAGGGAGAGAGAGATTTAGTCGTGATAAACCTGACACGTGTACTTGCGATCTGTAGATAGGTGTGGGGGTTTTCTTTGTGGGTGGTGATTGAATGGATCGGGTGGCGGATGGCAGAGTGTGAGAACGGTAAAGAAGAACGACAATGCAATTCAAGGACGGTCGGAACTGTGAGAAAAGCAATGGACATCAATCTCCCGCTGGTATCGTCTGCCTACAAACAAAAAAGATAAGAATCGGTGACTCACATAAAAAGAAAATATAAAACAGCGCTGGGGTCATCGAGCGGGGGGCGGGGTGGTAATATTGCTAATGCAGCTGTCGCGGCGGCAGAGTATAAAGACCGACACCACCCGTGGGCAACATAGCCACACAACACTGGGAGGTGGCCTTCGTCAAAGAGAAAATATCACTGTTGGTTGTTGGTATCGACTTTGTGGGTGGATCTCGTGGATCCGGTTCTGACCTGAGCTGGCCGAGACAGATTGAGGATCGCTGCAGACTCTTCCAACCTCCGGAGCTCTTCCGCTCGTTTCCTGGATTCCGACCACAGCCGGAGGGTGAACTCGAAGAGCGTCCGGGAGTAGACCGCCAATTGCGCAGACGTTTCGCTATACGCTCCCCCTACAGGTTCCGGTGTTACGTGAGATGAGAGCATTTTGGCGGCGTGTGGTATAGTGGTGGTGGAGTGAGTGAACCAAGCCCGGGCCGGGAGAGACGCTGAGGGAACGGAACGAGTGGGCGAGGGTGGGGGGGAGGTAGGATCGTGGAGAGAAGAGAGGGCAAAGGGAGAGCGAATATACAGCCCGTTTTATTTCGCGTCGGCTTGTGAGATGCTCCACCTCAATTTCGAATTGGCTCAATGGCCACATCCAAATCCTTGGAACCGCACCACCCAATCTGATCCCACTCTCCACCTGTTCTCTTTCCTTCCGACGGCCGGCAATGGTCACCCAATGCCACGAACCCACACCACAGCACGCGACGGCACAACTCCACCAGAGCCGCGGCCACGGCCACGGCCACGACGAGTGGGTGAGCGAGCGGGACGGGCCCGAGCCGCCACTGAGCACTAACCAAGTGAAATGAAGAAGGCAAACATCAACAATGCAGTGTGGGCAAAAAATAGAACGTGATCAATCAATAGCACAGTCCGTCACACAATCTTTACAAAAAAAGTGTTCATCGTAAACGTACAACCAAAGAACCCTCTCTTCCTTCTACCTACTCGTCGACCTTCTACCCGTTGACCGGGACCTTCTACTCCTCGAGGATCCACTTCGGCGCATCATCACGTCGTGCTGGGACCTCACATCCAAGGTGACCACCAACGAATGATACTGTTGCAGGTCATAAGCCTCCTGCATGGCAATCCCCGCGGTATCGTTCGGCAACCAAATAATTGGTTGAGGTGCGATCAATTCCGGAGCGTACAGGATCCCCGCAACGTCCTCCGCATGGTCCGTGAACGACAACGGTGGTATATGAGGTGGTGCCTCGGGATGCGTCCGCGCAGCTCGATCAGTCGCAGTCAGGTCGTCCAATGTTTCAGTTTCTGAAACCAAGCTTAATCGACGATCAAGGTGGAGCCGGCACAATGCACTCACGTAGTGGCACGGGGCCTCTCGCCCGAGTAGAAGAAGGGATGACCGCCAACGTAATCGACATCATCTCCAAAACGCTCGCCATAGAACCTCGAGAACGTGTTTTCTTTTCAGAGTCGACGAGGCTCACGCTCTCTTCATCCACGTGTCGACGTCTGACCGGTCTGGCTGCGGCCTTGAACGTCTCCAGCGCGTTCCGGGTCACCGGACTCAGGGACTTTACCCCGGGTTCCCGCGTCTTCAGGGTACAAAACACCTCCACAAGGAGCGCGACCAAAAGTGACGCACCAAGCAGTGCTCCTGCTTCCGGCCACAGCCGGCGGCTGAGCAGGATCAGTCCGAGCACCAATGGCTGAAGCGCCAGAAGAAGCGCAAATCTTCGCAACATGAACAATTGCACGAGCCCTCCTGTGGGTGACTTGGTGCGTCCATAGACGTAACCAACGAGGAACCGGTGTGCTGTTTGATCAACGTGAAACGTCATTATACATCCGCGAAAATGGAAATCAAGAATTTGATAAGCGGAAGCATACCAATGAGCGTCAGAAGCAACAGGAGGGTCACCGCCGGTGCGACCAACGGAAGGATCAGAGCAAATGCTGAGGCGAAAATAATGGCAAGGATGCAACACGACATCGCGTACACTGGGTCGTATACGCCAGGGTAGACGGCTGTCAAACAGAGGGATAAACGGTTGATCAGAATATGGATCCACTTCAATGCAACAACGCCCCGCAGGGGAGTCAGGGAAACGCGAATAGAAGGTGGGTGGGAAATAGGTAAAACCAATACAAAAAAGAGAGATGACGGTGAAAAACGTACCCCGGAAACGCTGGCGTGGAGTGATCGCCCTTCTCTCGTTTCGGGTAACCCTCCATAATCGGAACGGTTGGAGCATCAGGAGACCGGGGGCGATTATTGCGACATTTATTATCAGCGCGAGGGCCAGGACGGTCATGAATATTGACCCGTCAGCGATGGTCTTGCTCGCGCCGCCATCCTGGATAACGTTGACTGCATATAGTACCGCCCCGATTGCCGTAAGCCACACCGCACCCATGACCGCTAGCACGATGAACGTCGTCTTAAACGCCGTTATCTGAGATCCCGATACCGAAACGTGACCGCTGAACCTGGCAATATCTAATATCGGAAAGTGAGGAATGTAAGTAAATGCCCAGATGACCAAAACACTCTAGGGAGTGGGGACCACTGTGACTTACGGCGAATCACGAGGACGACCGCAGCAATGAAAACGGTCGCAGCAATGGTGGGGATGAGCACCGTAACGACCCCAGATGGGATCTTGTTCCAGTTCTGCAAGTCTCGGAGGAAGGGTAGGAATTTGGCGACGTCTGGACTTGTCGCGAGCAATAGGCCAGCGACGGCGGTCAACCCAGCAGCAAGCAACACGAACAGGAACACAACCAGTGCCCAATAGACCGTCCGATTCCCAGCGGAGCCGTGATGCTGAAGTTCGTCCCACCTGATGTCCTCCTTGCTCCTACCATCGATCGACTCGATCCCAGGCAAGAACCGGAGTCCTTTCCCAACGATCAGCCAGCCTTTGATCCTCGCTCCATCGGCAATATCGTTGTAGCTGTCCCGTTGTGCATCAGCAATTTCGGCGTTGATCGCCTTTAATCTCGTCCTCCAATTGCTGATATCACCGTACACCACTCCAAGATCACCGTGATCGAGTCCCGACATCGGCCGGACGAACGGTTGCCTCTGTTGTAGTCTCAAATGTGGGGGAGGGGGAAGGGTCTCATTAGTGCTTTGTCTCCCCCTCTTGATCCTCAGCGGGAACGTCTCTCGGTGATCACTTGGTGGTGCGATTTGTCTCTGTGGTCGTCGTCGCGGTTTCAGAGGTGGGAAAGGCGGAAGGTCAGGGTCGATAGGGAGTGGTTCATCATAGTCGGGTTCGTCGCCAAACTTTTGGGGCGGTTCGTGAAACACATCGACCCAATCATCGCCAAGTTCGGACGTCACTCTTGACGGCCCATCTGACCTTCGGAAAAACGAGTCGTAATGGCCACTTTCATCATAGGTTTCGGATGATGAAGGGTCGTAATTCGGGCCGAACCCTGGCGTGATTGGAGTTTGGACGGTCGAAGGTGGGGGAGGAACGAATTGTCCCGCCTCGTTGACTTGGATAGGGGTACCGATTGGCAGGCGACCGTACGCCGTAGAGTCTCGGTTGACCTCTTGGAACCTGCTGCCCACAACACGCTGGGTGATGGTGTCTGTGAAGCTGAGCGCCCGAGAGCGACCCTGGCTGTCTTCAGGGTCGGTGAAGTGCCCGCCGCTAACTCCCTCAACGTTACGAATCTTGTAGTACGATGACGGCATCAGGTAGGACGTTGGGGGAGGGAGAGAAGATGACCCAGGTGCCGGGTTACGGTTTCGTTGTCTTCGCCTACTGGGGCGTGGGCGTGGGCGGGCAACCTGGCGAGCGTGTCAGAGAGAAGATTACAGTAATTTGACCATTTCCATACCCCGTGGGAGTTGGCCAGAGGCATCGGCCGACTGATCTCAGGACGAGTAGGGACTCCAGACGCCGTTCCGAGAGGTCGAATCTCGAAATCCGCCAGCGACGGTTCCGGCGTGGACATTCGGAAAGAAGCGATGTACCTGGTCTCTGCCATCTCCAGGTGGTCCAGGATATCGTCTCGCTCGTCAATGAGGAAGGCCAGGTGTTCGGTGTCACTGTAATAATTGGTAAATGACCACGGAAAGTCCGATGAGAGGGCGGAACAAACCCAATTGAAAATAGACTCTCGATGTCAATCTCTGGCCCGTCACCGGCGTTGTTCCTATCCATCAACCGTCTTTCCCTCTCCCTCTTCTCCCTCCTGCTCTCTCCACTAGACTCCAACTTCGAGCTCAACCCCGTCTTCAGCAGGTAGCTCTTCAACTTCTTTTCACCCCACCCAACAAAGCCCGGAGCTTTGGACGCAGAGAGCCAACCCATCTCGTTATTCGCGCACTTGACCTCCATCCACCTTCTCCTAAACTTCGCGACGGTGCTAAACTCGTGGAGGATCTTCCATAATGCCGGAATCAGACCAAGGGCGATCAAGAGCGCGGCGAGGATGATTATTCGTATCCGTGCGTTACCCTTGAGGTCTTTCCCGTCGACGATCGCGCGTGCCGTGAGTTGCGTTGGGTTCGCAAGCCGCACATCGGTCGTGGTCGTAATATCGCGGTCGTCTAAAAGTTGTAGCAGCCGAAGGAGCGAGAGGTCGTAGACGGCGGAGTATCCGCCGTAGGTATAGTTCTGTGCGGCGGACTGGGCCAAGCATGGGACGTTGACAAGGTATAATGGGAGGGCACCGCCCAACGCGAGGACGCTCCAACCAACACAAATCAGCAGAGCAATAAAAAGTATGCGCTGGGTGAGCTCCTCGTCCGAAGGGAACAATCGCGCATCTGTTGCGGGGTTTCTCCCGGCGTTTTGGACGTCTTCTGGTAAATCTGGAACAGCGGGGACTTTTGGTGAGAGGAAGGCGAAGAAGCCGTCGCCAAGGGGTCGAGGACGGAAGCTGTGCATTGTTCAGTGAGTATCGAGGGTAGTGGAGAGTGGAACACATACTCTTGTTGGGGGAACCATTCCCTGAGAGCGTAGATTTCCCGAAATTTAGGTCGGACAACAGCAAAGATCAGCTGCAGTCAAAGCTCCAGAGTCAGTCACACTCAAATGGACTGTGGATCACTGGCTGGACACACCCAAATAATAAAGCCAACTAGGGCGGACAATATAGCAACGGCAATCAACCCTATCGACATCGAATCTATGCCCTTTCCGATGCAAACGGAATTCACGCCGATGTTTGCTTGAGGCATTGGAGTCTGGGAAACGTGTACGGCGGTGGACGTGGTTACGACGGAGGTAACGTAGGAAGTAAAAGTTGTCGAGGACTGAGAAATAATAACGGGGTATGAAGTCGTGAACGTCGTATAGCTATTCGTCAAACTCTGTCCGTTAGAAAGTGGGTGTGAAGGAATGGATGGGGGAGAAATGGAAGTCGGTGGTGGTGTTGGTTGTGTGTGGAGCGAATCGCTGGAGCCTGTCTGTGGGGGTATAACGTTCGTGCCTGTTGAGACGGACGTAGGAGGAGGGATTGGTGTGCCAGTCGATGACCCCGCTGATATAGAGCTGAACCAGTTTTGAAGCTCCCGGTCCATAAACGACCTGACGCTCGGACCTCGCGGGGTTGGAAGTGTATCAGTGGAGGGGTGGGCGTGAGTGGGCGATCCAAGCCGAATCCAAGGCGTAGCAGTCGTGGACGCGTCGAGTTCGTGACACCGCTGGTGGACCCAGAGGACGCGGAAGAGATCGAGAGCAAAAGTTCAACGAAGCGATGTTCAACACCAATTTCCGGTTGCCAAAAAGGGAAGGAGAACCCTACTGGAACCGGGTCGTGACGCGTGATAGCCGACCGTCGCACGATAGGCGGGCGTGATTTCGCAGGGACAATGTTTTGTTTGAGGGTGGAGGGGACGGGAAGGGACAGGGAGAATGAGCTGGGTGGAAATGACGAAGAGAGTGGGGGCGAGGCAAAAACGCGGCCGATGACCGAATTACCAAATACTGCATACAATCCACAACAATGGCGGATATAACGGTAAGTTTCCAGGGTTACCCTTCAGGACATGAACTTCTCTCTGAACGAAAGCGAGGATACTAATACACAAGATACGTGCTGGTAACAACAGGTCAAAAAACAACAGGGACGTAACGGCAGGAACGTGGGGGGTAAGGACTTCCAAGTAATAATAATCCATCTGGTAAGCAAACGGGCCATTAACCGCATCTCACGAATGCGGTATTCCTCTGGGCTCCATCGCACTTTTCGGCAATCCTCGCCGCTACTGCCAGCGCCGCCTCGACTATCGGACGATTGCAGCAGGTTTCACAAGTGTCGGCGAGAAGGTCTGGAGACGATTGATGAGAAGATTGGTACACGGGTGCAGTTGGACAACGAATCACCTCGAAATAGTAGGACGTATCTCATGACACGTTGGGTAGGGAGGATTGCAAGGTCCTGGAACGAGTGAGTCCTCGACGGTTCTCTGGATCTATTTGCTTCGAGGCAAGACAGGTATCGACTCGAGTCGTGGGGGTATAAGATACGTCGGTGACTTGTAGTGTAAGGAAGCTCCTCCGAACGGGTATGTCGGAATACATGGGCCGGTGATCCAGTGGGATTCGATATGGAGGGAGGCGGAGAAATATGTTGATCAGTGGAATGGGTCGAGTCGGTTAGTAAGGATCCAGCCGATGAATTACCCCCGCATATTGGCTGTGATGGGGTTGAACCCCTTCCCAGCCTTCGAAAAACCCTGCTCACGGTGATACCGCTGGATCCTCCACAGGCGGATGAATTGATTGAATCGACGTCAAAAGGTTCGGATGGCTTCCACTTGTCGAAAGTGAGAGTTTGCTTCGAGGGCCGCTTGGTAAGTTTATGAGGACCAATTGATCCCGTCGAACGTGATCGCGAAGGGGTAGCAAAAGCACTCCCAATCACGCTGCACCAGGGTAAGAAAGCCTCTTCGAGTTTTTGCTCGGATTCAACAAAGGCTACACTGACCCCATACGCGGTTGGGTCCGAGAGGAAGCGGTCGAGTAACTGGCAAGAGGCGGCAGTCAAAGCCGGAAGGCAACCCAGGAGGAGAGTGGGCGGCTGCGATCGGCACTGTAGAGATTGAGCACATCGACCTAAAGTTGGTCACGGTGCGAACTCATCACGTACGTTTTTGTTTTCGAGTTGCAAGATTCCTTCCAAGTAGGTCAGCTCGGTTTTGATCAGCTCCCTACGACAAAATGCGGATTTCTCGGCTTTCCTCCATCTCTGATCGTCGTCTCCGGATGAGGATCCGTAAATGCAGGAGTTGCACCAGGGCTCGGAGACCAGACGGCGACCATCATCCGATTGAAGGTGTCCATTAGCGAGCTCGACACTCCTTCTCAGCTCTCCTAACTCTGCGATCAAGACGGAGTCGGGCACATCCACTCGACTCCAGCGAGTCATGAGGTTGGAGGTGGGGCTTCGTCGCAGAGGGGGCCGCTCCGACGGTAGCGGACTCGATGGGGAAACAAGAATGGGTTCGAGGTCACGGAAGTATGGATCTTCCTTTGCGGTGATGGTGTATGAGGGCTCGAGTAGGAGTAGATTCGGCCCATATCCGACGGCGTCTGGATAGATGTCGACGGTCGTTGTTACCACGGACGTCGGGGGTCCCGCGGGGCGCGCCCTGCGCACCTTCGTGAGTTTTCTAGTCAGAGCCAGGGTGGACAGCAAGGGGTAGTGGGGAGGGCCAGCCAGTGGTCGTGGGGGGATAAATATGGCACCCCGAGCCATCGCTAGGTACTTGTACGTCTGTTGGCGGGAGAACGGTCTGAGACGCATCAACTGACATCTCGCGTTCGAACAACTCCACTGCCACGAAAGAGCTGATACCATCTCTTGGAGTACTATGCACTGATTCCCACGACGGATCTCCAGCGCTCCTGTAGACAAGATCGGTTTTTTCGAGATATTTCTCCGATCCATACGTGTTACCCTCGGCGCTATCGGTCCTGGAACCGTGGACTCAATCACCGTACGTCCTTTTCTTTTTTTTTTTTTGAAGAGGAAGGGAAACCAGCCTCTATTATGAGAAGCCGCGTTTTCGGTACAAGTCGCCGAAATTCTCCCGCGATGCCGGCGGACATCCCGCACGTGCCTCGTGGCCCAGGTAGATAGCGCACGGGGATGCTCAGGTTCTGAAGATCTGATGGCCAAGTCTATCTTTTCCTATCTTTTCGTGTGCCCGGTAGGCCCGATTGATGGGTTGAGTGATCACTGAGTACTGAAGTACTGAAGCTCAACGCCCGAATGTAACCGAATCAACAGACTCACAACTTCCATCGAGAGGGGATCCCTACTTACATACGTTGAGACTAACTTCGAAGAGGACTATACTCCAGATGGAGATATCGAAAGAACCAGAGCGGGATGGAGCGGCGCCCCGCGATGGATTACCACTGCGGCTCCCCAACTTCCCCGTCAACTACGGCAAGGAAGTCCCCCTTATGGCGGCGAACTCGGGAATCCTGGCCAAATCCACAACCCCAACCTTCTCCGACTCTAGCGCGAACGCGAATCGGCTGACATCCCCTCTACTCTGCCAATCAATTTCAAACACTCCGGCAAAGTTTCCGCCGTTGTATGACCATACTCTTGTCATGCTCTGGGAAGGGTGGAGTACACGTCAGCTTCCCTGTACCGGTGTTCCGATGGGGCTCAATTAATCTCACCTGCATATCGTACACATGGATGTCGCCGTCCGCGCCGCCTGTAGCTAGCCATCTTCCGCTGGGACAGAAGGCGAGGGCGAACAAGGATTCTGTGTGATCCATGAAAACCTTCAAGCATTCGCCCGTCGCAGAATTCCAGATTCGTGTTGTCGCATCCTTAGCGCACGTGGCGATAAGCTCGTCTTTCCCTGGTTCGGTACACGGGCACCATTGGACATGCACGAGTTCTGCCGTGTGTCCGCTACACACCACGCTAGTCCCTGTCTGCAAATTCCACGTTCGTGCTGTCCCATCGTCCGAGCAACTCGCCAGTGATGTCGACGAATGGTTGCACTTCACTTGGTTGATATCGTTTGTGTGGCCTCTGGAAAACGAAAGATGAGCACGGAAGGTCATTTTGCGATTCTCAGCATATAACTTACTTGAGCGTGCGGATTGGTTTCACCGTGTTCAGTTGGAATACGTGTATCACTCTATCCCCGCCGCAGGTCACGAACCTCGAGTCGTCGATCCATGCGACATCTAAACAACTGGCTACAATGACGGTCAGCATGTCCCCTCTCCGTAGCAACGCAAGGCGTTGCTTTACCATTGTCGGCGGGGTACTGCTTCTCTAGCGTTTTGGTGGCAACATTCCACAACTGAATCGCAGGGTTGAGACCTCCGACCAGAAGCCATTTGCCTGATGGTGAGAATTTGAGAGCAAGTATTGCTTGCTGGCACAGGAGCCTCGTCAGCCACTCGGACAGACCGTCGTGGTTGTCAACTAACCGACTGCTGAGCATTTCCCATATAAAGTTCTGCAGATGATGTGCACAACCGCAGATGCCCATCAATCGCACCGGTAGCCACGAGTTTCCCATCTGGACTCCAATCCAAACAGGTTATATCCCGTTGATCTTCGTTAGGGAAGTACGAAAATGTGAGCGGCGTGACCGAGGACGTATCCACAGAACCAGCCGGTAGGTTCCAGATATGTACCAGCGCATCCTTTGTCCTGGATCGTCGTCAGTTCTCCTGGGTAGTTTTGGGTGTCGGGGTAGACGAACCCGGTTGCCAGAATATTCGTGTTTGTTGGACTCCAACCGCAAACAAAGACCTACGCCTTTCAGAAGAACGAAGCGGTTGTGGGAGGGGGAATAGCATACCGAGGATTTTGAATCATCGTAAAGCTGAACCCCGGGAACTTCGTGCTTCTGTTCATTAGTATCTGTGGATGTTCCAGCCTGTGGTTGGGGTTGAGGGTCCACATCCATCCCATCGTCCTCTGCTCTTCTTGGGGTTCCCTCGTCCTCCTCAACCGGTGGAGACGGCTTCAAACTATTCAAAAGTCTCGTGGTGGCCCCTGGGGGGATCCTCAGAACGCCATGCTTAACAGCAGGATCAATGTCGCAAGTATGCTTATCCAATAACGAGAACGGTGCGCGACAGTTAAGTGTGAGTGAGGCTTCATTCCAATGGGTCTCGACCTCCATGTAAAGCAACGCCTTGCTCAGAAGATCGACGAGTTCTCCACGAGGGACGTGCTTTGAGAAGTTGGGAGAGCGATCGAGATGGCCTTCAGACTTGATTGAGAACGCGGCATGATGGAAACCTGAAACGACGCGTTAGAATTCGAATTTTTGGAGGAAACTTTGAGAGTACCGGAGTCTTTGAGGTACGAGTATATGAGACAGTTGACCTCGTCTGCTGTTATGATGTTAGGCACGATCGCCATCGGAGTTGGGTCGTCGCGGTAGCGGAGGACGTTCGGGTGAATTCACCTTTCAGATCGACTTCATGAGCTACCCTCCGGTTCTGCTCTCACTGTTTCGTCATTCTGTTTTTCGATACTGGTGAAGAAGAACCCCTGCCAACGATACTAGTTCCGCCCAGCCAACGCTCTCGCCCACTGAGAAACCCACACCACCCCCGGGGCCCCCTTCACTCAGACCCACTCCAATGCCGTGGCACGTGTCGACCCCAACGACTGATATGTAACTAGCCTCTTGTTTCCTCCCGGCAATCGTCCGGACACCTCTCCCCCGCTTTCCAGTGTCTCTCGATATCATCAGAATGAGTGGACCAGCTGATCCCTGGGATGCCATGGCCCAAAGCGACGACTCGGATCAGGAATACATCCCCACTGCCGCAGACGGGATTGACGACGAAGACCAGGACTTTGAACAAGACGACGACGACTACGATTACGACCAGGATCCGGATGACGGCGACACTAGCGATAACGATGAGCTCGGAAATCTGGGAAACATCGTCCTTAGTCCGTGTGCTCTTCCCTTCTTTCGGGTGACCACAACTGAGTATGGGACTGTTCGCTTCACGCAGACATCGAATTCGGAGACGATTCAGATGCAGATGCTGCGACTTTAGCTGCATTGCAGGAGCTAGTCGCCGATGGGGCGAGTAGAAGATCGGTCAGGGTCATACAACAACCCCGCCCAACATATCAGCGGTTCCGGGCGGAACCAGAGGACAACGCCGAGGACGAGGATTATCTTCATTTGCCATATCGGGGCTCTACGAGTGGCCACCAGCGCGCCGGAAGTAATTGGTACCCGAAAATCACCGAGCCCCAACCTGCTGGTGTAAGACTCCTCGGAAGTGGTGACTTCGGAAAGGCCAGGAATAGGCTGGGCACACCGCGGAACAGTAACGTTTATTCTAGATTGAGAAGGATCGCGTTGCGACCGCGCGCCGCGAACCCTGCGGATTTGAAACACAACTTGATTCCTAACACGCACGGAACTGCGGTGGCAGCGTATTATTCCAATATCTACGTTGCTCAGTTTTCACCCGGTACGTCGCATTAAAAGTCCATTTTGGATTGCATTGGCCAAGCCTTCCGAAGACGCCTCCTTTTACTACACGTGTGGTCAAGGTATGGGAAACTGCAGTTCGATGGGTTGCTCCTGTGGCCTGAGACACGATTTATATATAGACTTCCGAATGAACATCTATGATATGAACGCCTCCGTCAAGCGGGATTTGGCGTCCAATATCCCCGATATAAATATCCGCCAATACGAGGACGGGCACATATCCACGATGAGCGTGTTAAAATCGTTCGGCGTTTCCGGAGAATGGTGTATCACTGGTACGCTGGTTCCATTGCGCGGGCCGTCTGCACAATTTTACGAACTGTTCTTGGAGATTCCCATCTAAGCTCGGACAATGAACGGTGAGGAGACAGCACACGCTCATGGACTCTGACTAATAGATCGGTTTGGCAGCATCGTTTACTCGTCAACGGTTCGTGTTTATTGGGGCGAGATTGGGCGCGCCAAGCTCATTAACCGTTTCAAAGTCATCAACTGCCTTCATGGCAAACACTCACGACACTTCAGCGGGTCAGACGGCATTACAATTCGGCGAAGAATACACAGCCGGGATGTCTGCAATTTGGTCGTGCAAATTCTCAGCAGATGGGAAGGAGGTTTTCGCAGGCGGTCCTGGGCCAATATATGGCATGCGCCAAGGTATATGCTGTTCGGGGCTCGGCTGACTCTTGGCTTTCAGTCTATGACCTGATCGCAAACCGACGGTCGATGAGGATCAGTCGTGCTCACTCAAATGATGTTAATTCCGTATGCTGGGCGGATACCGCTTCCGGGAACGTGTTGATAAGTGGATCCGATGATGGGTTTGTCAAGGTTTGGTGAGAATGGATAATTCTTGGCAGGTTCAAGACTGTTGCCTTTTGACTAACGCCTGCGCTTAGGGACCGGAGATCGCTGGGCACGGCGCAGAAACCGTCCGGCGTGCTCATCGGACACACCGAAGGGATCACGTACGTGTCCTCGAAAGGGGATGGTCGATATGTCATTTCAAATGGCAAAGACCAAGCCCTTCGTTTGTGGGATCTCCGAAGGATGAGAAGCAGCGAAGAGTTTGATGAAATTGGGCACAATGAGTACCACATTCGAGGATACGATTATCGGTACGTATGCTGCGCTTTTCCGATAAAGAGGGCCCTTACGTGAATCTATAAACAGACGGGGTGTGTATCTAAAGCCCAAGGTGCTGGCACACCCGAAGGACTGCAGCGTGATGACTTACCGGGGTCACGCCGTCCTGAAGACTCTTATCAGGTGCTACTTTAGCCCTGGGGAAACGACTGGAGGACAATATCTCTACTCTGGATCGTACGACGGGAAAATCCACGTTGGTGTTTATATCGTGGCCGAGGCAGCCAAGCCACTGATGGTCGGCCTTGGGGATGCTATAGATCTGGTCGCTTGACGGGACAACTGTGCAGGTTCTGGATAGGTCCCAGACATTGCCGATGTCTTGCGATCCGTCCGCCCCAGAACCAGATGAGGATACGGGGCGGGAACTACGCGGAGACAGAAATAACAAGGTCTGCGTGAGAGATGTGAGCTGGCACCCTCAGGTCTGTCTTTGGAACACCCACGCATGTTTGAATGATCCAGGGGAAGCTAATTTTAGCCGCTTACCATCATCTAGGAACCGGTCTTGATGAGCGCTGGATGGGCCCAAACCTCACGGGCGAGGAGCATAGTGGCGCGGCACGAATGGAAGGGGCTGCACCGGGGGGGAAAGCTGGAGGACTGGGTGGAGAGACAACGGTTGGAGGCGGGCGAAAGGGCATCTTTGTATTAGCCGTGGTGTTATCGGCCGTATTACCTTTTCGATCCGGTGACGCTGATGGGCACAGACCAATCACGTGGAGACGAGAAATGCTCGGCAAAGTTGTTCCTGAGCGGAAACCCAGCTCCGGGAGCCAAGACTATCTTCGGAGGGTCACCTCGAGTTATATAAACACCAAGGAGGTCTCAAGCCAAATTGAAACGCGACTCCCCCTTCCTTCGCTCTCCACCCTCGCCTTTCCACCCTCGCCCTCTCCCACCCCGACGGCTACCGTCATCACCCCAGAGTCATGTCCGCAGCATCCGCCTCCTCCCCTCCCCCAGAGTCAAAAGAGGTCGAGAATACCACAACCCAAGCCTCTCCTCCTAGGCAGCAACCATCACCAGTCTCTCCTCCCTCCCACGAGCCTACCCTGATCTGTCTCTGGGCCGACTGTGGCAAGTCTTACTTCGACCCCGAAGTCCTCTATAACCATCTCTGTAACGACCACATCGGCCGAAAGAGCACCAATAATCTTTGTCTCACCTGTAAGTGGAAGGATTGCGGCGCGACTTGCGCAAAGCGAGATCACATCACTAGCCATCTCCGAGGTAACGTTTGTTCCCCCCACTTTGTTTCTGCTGCGCCCCGGCTAACCTTTGATCACTTGGCAGTCCATACACCACTCAAACCTCATGTTTGCGAGATCTGCAAGAAGTCGTTCAAACGTCCTCAGGATCTGAAGAAACACGAAAAGATCCACACAGAGGAACATCACGTCCAACACAAACATTCCAAGGCGATCACCGTCGCCGACCCGGCATACGCATCAAGGGTCAAAACAGAGGCGCGGCCGTCGAACCGCCCGCCGTCCAAGCCCCTCCACTCCTCGGATCCCGCCAAGGCTCTCAATCATAGGGCCAAGTCCAACTCTGCCACTTCCGAGGTTGCCTCCGGTCCGTGATCTCTTGGCAGTTTCTTGGCAAACATGAACTGACACGTTTCCTCCAAGACGCTTCGTATGGCATCCTCCCCACCCCATCCCCCGAACTTGATCAAGCGTCGGTTGCCCACGAGTTGTTCGGCAGCCATGGTCATCCCACATGGGACACCCTCCGGCCTGCGCACGCCGGCACAAAACGTTCCCATGACTATGGCGTCGAAGAGTTCTTTACCGACATGAAAAAGCGAAGGCTAGCGCCGTCTTATGATCCTCGTAAGTTTTTCCCTACTATCGCGACCCGTGTACGGCTGCCGATGTCTCCTGCCAGGTATGGTCGAACGCTTGACCAATCTTGCGTATTTGTCAAACAACCCGTCCCATGGAGGTGGTGCTGGCGGTGGATACGGCCTTGCTCCGACGTTCAATCCCAGATCCGTTTCCTTCGACATCCACACTCCAGAGGAGTTGGCAGCCGTGAACGAGTTCCTAATCACGCTCGGCAGGGATGTCACCACAACTACAAGGGCACACCCCGTCCCACCTCGTCATTCGGCCCGCGAATTTGACAACCACCCCAGTCACTCGTACTTCAACCCCGCTGGCTTGAACGAGCTGGGACTTACCGGGATGCCTGGGATTATGAACTCCGCCGCCGGATCTGGAGCGTCTTTCAGCGATTCCGCGATGTACTCCACTTCCTCCGCTGGCGGTTTCCCACCCTATCCGTCTCGATCAGCTCACCAGTCGGTGTCCGTTCCAGGGATCAACTTCGGGGCACCTCAATCTACCTCCCTGTTCCCCGACGTATCCTCCGCCTCCTTCCCCGAACTCAATGGCCGTCGAGACAATGGGTTCGTTTCCACAGTTTCAACACCGTCTTCTACATCCGACTCCCAGCTGAGCTCACCCCCTCCCTTCCTGGGTCTCGGGCTCGACTATCGCACCCCCGAAATGATGTCTCCACACTCCGCCATG
>Ga0307509_10006544_pt1 | contig 15610 bp, 17 predicted proteins | sample 10_EM_MG_FD_202245 | JGI IMG/M metagenome (GOLD analysis project Ga0307509, IMG submission 202245) | Populus trichocarpa ectomycorrhiza microbial communities from riparian zone in the Pacific Northwest, United States - 10_EM | ecosystem: Host-associated > Plants > Roots > Unclassified | place...
AGGGGACGTGGCGGATGGCTCCACCGCTCTCGCAAAGAGAGTTGATGCAGTTTCCGAGGGCGAGCAGGGACTTGTTAATGTTGGCTCCTTCGACCATCCTCTGACCCATGTTTGTGGTAGCAGCTGCACGTTCGCTACCTGCAAGGTCAATGATCGACAAGGTAGCAACGGTTCGTTCTTCGGTGACATCTGCGGTGCGGGGAGATCGCGTGACGTGGACTTGTAGAACGGCATGAGATCGTGAGGAGGTCTCGTTGGCGTTGGTTGGTGACTGTGTCCGACGTGTGTTTCCAAGGAGGACGATTTGTTTTACTTCGTCCGCAGAGTTCGGACGAAGTTCTGTGAGACCCGCCACTTTGACCGACTTGTCCTCGCGGATCTGCAGTCCACCGCGTGGTGTGGGATGACCAGATTCGGCAAGGAGATCGCGGATTTCTTCGTTGTAGATTTCTAGGAATGTTACGAGGACGTCGAAAGAGTACTCTTCTTTGCGATCCTCGATAAGTTGGAAGAGGTCGGCCATTGTGAGGTAGATCACGCCTGGCTGGTCGGAGGTTCCACTGATAGTATGCGTCTTTCCACATCCTGTGGCCTGCATATCGTTTTCAGCCTTATACGCGCTTGAAGAACAACAGATCAGACACTCACCCCGTACGCGAACACTGTAGCATTAAACCCGTCCAGAACGTTCGTCAACAAGGGCTTTGATGTGGCTTCGTGTACATCTTGTTGAGTGGCTTCGCGGTCGAAGACCCGGTCAAAGATGAATCGTTTATCTTTATATCGTTTCGAGCCTGGAGGGAGAAAACCGCGCTCGACGAAAGCCTTTGTCTTGTCTGCTTCAGCGGGGTCGAAGCAGAGCACCCGGTCGTCGACGACCCGCACGATGTCTCTAAGGCCTGTCTGCACTGTTACGGGCCTGTTGGGTGTATAGAGTGATCCGTCTCCGTGGATAGTTGTGTCATAGACTGTTTCCGGGAGCCGAGCAGCTTCCCATGATGTTGGAGGTCGCACCCGTACTGTTGCCGCGTAACTTAGGCATGGACTCCATCTTCATCAGTCGAAATACACACCTGCGACTGTAATGGTGCCATTTGGGACCATGGTATCGTGAGGTTGGGCGTAAAAGGGCAGTAGTGAGTGAGTGCGAGTGATTCCGTCGTAGTCGGAGAGCGTGGAGGAGTGGTCGTCGATGAAATTGGAAAAGTCAACCAGAATCAAACCTTAGCACGCGACGGCGCACGCGTTTGATCACGTGACATCCCTCCACCATGACCTCGATCACCGTCAAAGCCCCCGCCGACTTCCATGTCCATCTCAGGCAGGGAGAGTTCAGTAAACTGGTCACCCCACATGTCAGGAAGGGAGGGTTCACTTTGGCATATGTCATGGTAGATGGGTCCCGATGCTTTTGGCTATCGTTATCTAATCTCGCCACCCAGCCGAACCTCAAACCGCCTGTCACGACGACCGAACAAGCACTGGCTTACAAGGCCGAGCTGCAAAAAATCGATCCGAATGTCGAATACCTCATGACATTGTATCTATCCCCCGATCTCAACCCTGATGAGGTCAGGAAGGCAAAGAGGGCTGGCATCGTTGGTTCGTAACTGCTGAACTGCTGACGCCGCGTTCGTGCATTTCCTATACAATACTGCCTTCCAGGTGTCAAGTCGTACCCGAGAGGCGTCACGACCAATTCTGATGGTGGAATCGAATCCTATGAAGTCTACTATCCGGTCTTCGAGGCTATGGAACAAGAAGACCTGGTCCTCAATCTGCACGGGGAGATCCCTTCTGATGCTGATACGGTGGGATGTCAAAAAGCGGCGTTGCGGTCATTCTCTGACAGACTTCCGCGCAGAATGTTTGTGTACTGAACGCAGAACCCGCCTTCATACCCCACCTGCGCAAGATTCATGAACGATTCCCTAAGCTACGGATCGTACTTGAGCACGCCACGACTCGCGCCGCCGTGGAAGCCGTCAAGGCTTGCGGGCCAACGGTCGCTTGCACGATTACGGCGCATCACATTGCACTGACAGTTGATGATTGGGCTGGTCAAGCCTGGAACTTCTGTAAACCAGTCGCGAAGTATCCTGATGACCGAGAGGCCTTGAGAGGGGCCATTAAGAGCGGTGAGTGCTTCGCGCCGCCGGCCCATGAGGTTTTAATCTCCCATTCCCCCAGGGCACCCACGGTTTTTCCTCGGTTCGGACTCAGCACCGCACCCGCCCAATACAAAATCGACGGCGACTCCAGCTCAGCCATGTGCAGCCGGAGTGTATACCTCCCCTATCCTTCTCCCCCTCGTTGCACATCTTCTGGAGTCATTCGGAGCCCTTGATCGCTTGGAAGGGTTTGTGAGCACTTTTGGCCGTTCGTTTTACAAACGCGAGGTGCCTGGTGATAGCACCGTTCGAGTCCCTAGAATCGTACTGAAACGGGCCGAAGGCGGCGAATTGATCAAACAGGGATGGACCGAAGGTGACCAGGAGGTGATTCCGTTCTGGTCTGGACAAAAGATTGATTGGGTTATCGATGAGGATAAGTCAATTAGATGAATTATTCTTCCGCCTTTACACATTAGACACTCCAATCTTATCTCGAGGTGTATTGAACGTTTTCACTTGGCCAGTGCTGGTCTCATGAGTTGTCCCACGGATACATGCTCCCATCAGGCAGCCGGCTATGAATACACGATGCGCCGATCAGGACCTATCTCACACTCAATCCAATCTCCCACTTTCTACTCAGACGCGCGTTGCCGCGTGCGCTATTACGAGCCATGGGACAGGCGATGCCCAAGAGGGCAAAGAGCAAGAAACAAAAGGCCCGCTTCCAAGATGACGACAGCAAGAGTGCGTTTACGTCTATAACCCTCACGGGCCTCGGTCGCGCGACTCCCCGCCCCCCTTATCTCGTGTTCGCGCGTGTAGCTGATCTTGTTCGCAGTTGACGCTGATATGAACGGATGGTCGGACTTGACTCACCAGGATCCATGGGGACCGTCCCACGACAAGAGTGGATGGCAGCCGGCCGGAAACACTGAATGGGATGCAACCCCCACTCAAGAATGGACGAAGTGGGGCCATTCGGAGCCCAACAACGCTAAGGGTGGTACGCGGGAGAACGACACAAGTCATGGTCCTTGGGAGACTAAACCTTCGAAGTCTGGTTGGGGAAACAGCGACGCTCCTAGGAACGGCCGGGGTAATGGTAATGGTTATCGGGCTGAGAGCGAGGAGGAAGAAGAGGAGGAAGAGGAAGACAGGGACTCGGGGTGGGGGGAGGGCGGCCCGCATTGGACAACCACTCTCCAGGATGGAAACCTCCGCTCGCATTGGACCAAGTGGGGGCGTACCGACGGCGGGCCTCCTCCCCCAATTCCTCCGAGCGCCATCAAGAAGTCTCACTCGAACCCTCAGCCATCAACTAAGCCTCGGACCGCTCAAAAACACCCCCACCAGGACCATGCAGAAGCTCTGAACCGTCTGTTATCATCTTCTACCCATCGACCGACACCTTCCCACAAGTCGCGGCCTACTTCCACCAAGTCTCAGCCAAAACCATGGGCGCACGCGTCTCCGCGGACTCAGTGGCCTGACACTTGGGCTGCTAGGGCTTCCTCATCTTCAGATGGTCTCTCATATGCCGATGATGAGCCTCCTGCCCCTCCGATCCAACATCACAGACTACCACCGCAGGAGGACTATTTTACCCCCAAATCTCCATATACCCCTGTCTCTCCATCACGAACCCTTGCAACTGCGATGGGTTTACCTAACTCGGCGCACTTTGCTTCTCCTTACGGTAAAGATCCACAGGCACATCGCTTTATTTCCTCAGATGGAGCGGCTTTGTCAAAGGCGCACAAGGCCCTCTACAGTAAAACTCGCAGGGCTCAGGACCGTTTGCACTGGGCGTACAACCCAGACAACGACGAGCGAGTTAAATCTGCGCTGTGGTGGATTCACATGATGTCGGAGGGAGTTGGCGGTCTCGGTGTGAGTAATCGCAGTATTCGGCGGTCTTGTACGATGCTGAGATATTCTCAGCTCCAAATGTTCCTCGAGACCCACGGACGGGGGGCTTTATTTGTGAATGCAGACTATGTGCCACCACAATCTCCCCATGAGCCGGCGTTTGACTGGGTGACCATCGACAAACTGGGGGACACCCTCGACAAGATCCTTCAGGAGTCCGTCGCGCTTTATGACCCTGCGAAGCAGGTAGTAGTCTTCATTTTCCTATTGTCGAAATCGGGGAACAGCATGGCGATATGGAGAAGGAAGATTCCGGTCCCAGAGATTCTCCAGAAAGCCTACAAGGACCACATCGCAGAAGTGAAAGCCGAACTCCACCCGAACTACCCAGTCTACGTTGAAGAGTCAGTGATTGACCCGGTCTTATTCTTGCACCGCCGTTCACCTTCTCCTTTCAGGTTGCCGCGAAGACCGCCGCCAAAGGAGCAGCCCAGGGATATGGGGCCGCCACCTCGGCGGGTCCTGAGTAAACGCAGCAGAAGCGCTGGCACTGTCACCGCTACGACTCCTATTACCCCAACGATGCAGGATCCTCCACCTGTGGTTCCTAAGAAGAGGAAGTGGTGGAAACTGTGGTCCTCGAAATCGAAATCAAAATCAAAGGTTACCACCAACAGGAGATGATTTTATAGTGCCGGGTTTATAACGGCCATCTCGCTACCCGTCTTTCTGCTCTCATCTGCTCATCTGTCGACATGTTTTCTGTTCACCTAATGGACCCCGGATATATACCCTATCGCCACTGTACTTGTAGGATAGCTTTACCTGTGTACGTATACCCATGATGTCGTTACAACCCTTAACCTTTATTTTGTCAGTTTTGATCTCGGCCTCGTTTCATCCAGGTGTCACGCAAACACGTCAATGCAGCATGTCTACTATTTCCACTAACCACTCCCTTTATCTCTAACACCATATATCACCTTTACTCCCGTCACCAAACACTCCTACCGGTTCCCTGCAGGGCTCGGGAGCCATGTCCGGTGAAGGGACCACGACTACTACATCTTCCGAACCTACCAGTAACCACGGCCCTTCTGCCACCGCTTTACCACGTTTCGTCCCAACAACTTTGCCAGAATCGGGCGAAATCGGGGCCAGCTCTTCCGCCGCGACACAAGACGATGGAACCGAGGAGGTCGGGACCTTGGAATGGGCCCAAGTTATTGAACTACAGGCGTTCAGCGAGAGGAAGGTGTGGATTGAGGAGAAGACTCGGGTGAATACAATACTCCATCCTTCCACCGATTTCCTCACGGCCAAGACTGAGTCACGGCGGTTTGTTTTCTAGCTACTGGAACAAATGCCACCAATAGAGGTCTTTGTTGGACTGGACACCCTGCGCTCGAGCTCAGAAACGACCAACTCGGAGTTACCCACCAGAGCAGAGCTCCAGGCCTGGGTCGTCGAACATGACAAGATAGAGAAGGAGACGGAGATTTTCGACGCCGGAGAGTTTAGAAAGCTCAAGAAATTCACGAAAGGTCCGTCTTCCCCGCATTTTCCTCGCGGTGCGGGTATCGTGATGTTGATTTTCATGATGATCTTCAGCCGCTGCTCAACGGAACCTATCCCCCGCAGACACTGACCTAATCGAAATTACTCTTACGACAATCTATGCCCTAGACAAGTTACTGCATCTACTTCGCGGCCGTTCCGAAAATCTGGAGCTCCTTGCCGTCCGGTTGACATGGGAGGAGCACCGATGTGCTGCCTGGGCGGACTACCATAAAGTCATGAAGGACCTTGGCGCATTCCTAAAGAATCGTGCCCAATGGTCTCCCTCCATTTACGAGAACATCGTCGGAGAGACCCAGAATCAGTCCGTTGGTCGAGACACCCCCGTCCGTCGTGGATCGGTTGCTTCTATGGCTTCTGCATCCTCGGACACCGCTGCCGCCAATATGTCTCGAGCCGCACGTTTTAAGCTCGCGGAGGTTCTGTCAAAGGATGCAGCGATCCTCTCCACCCGAATCTCATCGCTTCGCCACGGAAAGATATCTGTGGCAGGAAAGGCCCTCGACAAACTCATTGACGAAAGCCGGAAACCTGTGCCCGATATCATTCTGGATGAGCAGGACCGATTGGAGAACAAGGGTATCACTGAGATGGAGGATCTTGGCCAGTTCGTCATGAATGTCGTGATGCAATGGAAGAAGTGAGTTCCCTGCTTCTGAGAGTCTTGATGTGCCTGACGAAGCTCCTCTAGAGCGGACGAGATTTACGTCGAGAACAAAAAGGATCAAGCCTCTGCCCTCACACTAATCGAAGAGATCGAAATTGCATTGTCCTCTCACCCCACCTCCCGTCAGAACACCCTCTTTACTTCCCGGGCTAATGCCTTGTCAATGCGGCTCTCGCAAAGAGGTGACCCGGCGGCGGTCAAGAATACATTCCTACATCCCACGCATATGCTGTTCCTGGAACAAGATATCTGTAATCAACTACTCGTTTCCACGTTATCGGCGGAGATGGTGCAATCCGTCGACCTCACACAGAAGGCGGAAGAGCTGGTCAAGGGATACCACGATGCATACGAAATCGTCGAACGGACTGAAGGGCTCTGTTCAGCTGCGGAGCAACACCTAGAACAGTATGAAGCCATCGCGCAGAAACTGGAGAACGGCGTTGGTGCCTCGGACGATGACGACGGAAAACCCCCCGACCTCGAAGATACCACGTGCCTGGAGCTTACAACCCACGCCACTTTTTTGGCGCTCTTCCCGAGCATAACCAGCGATCTGGATGAACTCAACAGGCGCGCGACTCGCACACTGCAGGAACTCGCCGCTATATCTCTGCGCCTTTCTCGTCCAAGCATCGATCCTGACTTCAAGGCGAATGCCAACGCTGTTGCCGACCGTTTGTCCTCGAAGAAGCGGTCCATTGGTGGTATCCATGCCGATCTCTCCGCTCGCGTCAGTCATCTGAAGCACATCCGGCGGATTCGTGCCTCCATTGACGGAGTTTACACCTCTCTCGAGGATATTCGACAAGACATCGACGAAGGTATCAGGCGAGACCAGTGGATTCCCCGGTCCATCCATCCGAGCGCTCCATTGACACCGGAAAGCTCTTTGGACCCACTTCCCGCAGCAGGCACCACCCCAGAAGAGACGATACGGTCACTCAACGATATTCGCAATGTCGTCGTCGAAGAGTCAATATCTTCATTCGCGTCCATCTCAACGAATGTACCTCAAACCTTGCGGAACTGGGTGGAACAAGACTTGTCAGAGTCCAAAGGCGCCGTCGATGGTCTCCTGCATCTGGCGTCATTATGGCAAGCCTCCATCAGGCAATCCTCCGTCATGTTCGATGTCACGGACACCGCCAATGACCTTCGCGTTCAGCTCGATGACCTCCAAGGCGAACTCGACACATTCATCGACGCCATCCTCGATCACAACTCCACACCCTCCGCGAAGGTACAAGAGAACCTCATTTCTCGGGAGCAACGTCTACAGGATGCCGTCAAGTCATTCATGGACAATCTCTCACTTCGTGTCCCCTTCATTGGAAACGTAAAGGGAACTGTAAAGCGGCCTCCCCCCCGTGGGCGCTATTCTCGCCATCGTTCTCCGACCTCCAGTGTATCTTCCGTTGGCAGTATCCGCCAACGTGCCCAAGCGGAGTTTCCTTCCGAGCTTGCCAGCCTTGATAATACCGTAAGGGCTGACTGTAATCAGCTCTGTATCACCCTATCGGGCGCCGCCGCATCCCTACAGACGAGAGTTAAGCAGCTTAAGGTTGCGGAACTGTCTAGGAAGGTGGAGGCTGCCTTGGCCACCATTCACGATGATATCCGGACCGTTGCGGACGACATCAATGACCGTCGGGACGCTTTCTCCAGTATCAGGTCGCCTTCTCTGGAGTACCTAGATGACTTCTCCACGAGGCTCGATGCAGACTTCCAAGCCCGTCGTGTGGAGATCAGCCGGTCCTTCTCTCCCATCCGAGAGCTCTTCAGCGCTCTTGACACACTCCCTGGCAGCCGTGAACCTGGTCCCTACGACCGGATGGTCCTTCCCCGCACTCGGTCCATGAAGGAAGCCGAAACCAGTTTCGACGTTTTGCAGGATCGAGCCGCCAAGCTGAAAGCTTTGGTTCTGGGCGAACGGAAACAGGCGGCCGAACGGCTTGCCCGTGCGATTGAGGAAGAAACACGCCGAATCGAGGAGGAGAGGAAAGCCGAGGAAGAGCGGTTGAGGAAGGAAGAAGAGGAACGACTGGCGCGTGAGGAGCAGGAATGTATTCGGTTGGCAGAGCTGGAGCGTTTGCGACTGGAGGTGGAGGAAAGTGCCAGGAAGGCAGAAAGGGAACGACTCATCCTGGAAGTCGAGAGAATGCGGGCGCAGGAAGAAGAGAGGTTATGGAGGGAGAAGGAGGAGCGCCTGGTGAAGGAAGAGGCAGAGCGCGTTCGCCAGGAGGAGCTGGAGCGCTTGAGGCGTGAAGAGGCGCGGCTTAAGGCGGAGGAAGAGAGGTTAAAGGCAGAGGAAGCACGGTTAAGGAAGGAAGAAGAAGGACAACAGCGGGTGACGGAGGAGCAGCGAAGGAAAGAAGAAGAGCTCCAGAGGTTAGAAGAGGAGCGCCTCAGGAAGGCAGAAGAGGAACGGTCGAGGCGGGTCGAGGCGGAGAGGCTGAGATTGGAAGAAGAGGAACTTCGGGCCAAGGCTGAGGCTGAGAGGCTGAGGGTCGAGAAAGAAGACCGTCGGCGCAAGGTCGAAGAGGAGCGTGCGAAAGCTGATCAATTGCGGGCTGCTGCTGAGGAGGAGAAGCGTAGGAAGAAGGGAGAAGATGAACGGCTGCGAAGGGAAGAAGAGGAGAGACTGAGAGCGTTAGCCGAGCTGAAGAGAGAGGAAGAGCGATTGAAGGGCGATATTCTGAGACGGCGGGAAGAGACTCGGATAGAGGAGGAAGCGCGGAAGAGGAGGGTTTTCGAGGAGGCGTTGGCTCGAGAGGAAGAGGAAAGACGGAGGTCCAAGGAAATGTCTATCTTTGAACTCCAACGAGATGGCCCGAGTCAGATGCCGGAGAGTTCTCCAGGTAGGTCAATCCGATGTATTTTCGGAGCAATGCTAATGATCCACCCCAGACGTTTTTGGGCCTGGCCTTGCCCCTGCCGCAGATATAATGTCTCCCGCTCGCAATGGGGGAGACCTGAAGTCTCGGATCTACCGCCTTCGGAAGCGTCTTAGAGCTCTCAATCTCAAGGATATCGTCCATCCCTCGACCACAACTGCGACTCTCCCCGCGAAGGAGGCCTACGACCGCCTATCAACGGAGTTGTCTGGTATTGATCAAGAAACCAAGGCACTCCCTCCTTCAGTCCCTGGCACGGCGACGGAGGTCGAGCTGCGATCCTTACGCGATGAAATCTCGACTTCCTCCGGGCTTCTTCAAAGCGTACTCACCCTCTCCGAACTTGCTTACACAATCTCCACATGTGATGCCGGGCTCAGCGACCTCTTGGAACATCTTGACAGTTTCCCATCTCTTCCAATCGCTGCCCTTACTTCATGCCACGTTTCTGATCCTACCCTCCCTCCGGAAGAACAACTTCAAGCCCGCATGGACTTTACTAAGAAGTTGGTTGAGGACGTGGGGGCAAAGGCGGCCTCCGTTGCATGGGATAACCGCGCCAGCGGCGAAAGGGAGCGCATTCAACAGGCGTGGCGGGAACTGGAGGCTATGTCCGAAGACATTTTCAATGGTGTCAAGTCGAGACCCTCGAGCACCATCAGCTCTGGTCGAAATAGCAGGGCATCTTTGGATTCTGTTCACACTGGCTCCTCCGCCGGCAAGAAAAGTAATTCGTACGCCCAGCTGTCACGCGGTAGGGACTCTAGCGGATTCCTGGCTCCCCTCATCTCTGGTGGTAGGCGAGCATCGAAGACCCCCGAACCCCGCAACCGTGCAAGCAGCAGGAATTCGGTCTCTTCGATTCGTTCGGTGTCAGGTCCCACAGACTTGAGACTTCACCAACCCACGTTCGCCTCGCGTCAAAGAACAACTAGCATAACGTCCAATGTTGGCGTCGGTATCAACCCACTCTCCAAATCCACAGCGTCTCCTCGACTTCGCGTGAGGGGTGGAACGGTCGACAACCCTACCCCAGGCGAGGTGTCATCACTCTCGCGCTCTCACCTCGGCCAGTCTACCGTAGCTCGTCCTAGCTGGGCTCGTGCTCCTCGGCAACCGCTCCCGTTCGGCAGCCGCCCCACAACCCCGCGCAAGAGCAGAGCGAGAGAGCCCAGAAAGCCTTACGTTGCGAACCCCAAGAACAGGCTCGATGTCGCAGTTGGGGCAGTGGTGAACAAACTCCCCGTCAGCGTCAATATTAACATCGAGGCCGTTGCCGATACTTGGAGGGACAAGAGCGGGAAATACTGGATCGGTGATCATGACCCGAAACTGTGCTTCTGTCGTATCCTCCGTTCTCAGACCGTAATGGTAAGGGTTGGTGGAGGCTGGCAAGAACTATCCAAGTAAGCTTCCGCTTTCCTCCATCCTGAGTCGCTCCAATCGTTCGCACAGGTTCATCAGCGGGCACTTCGCTGACGTGTTCCGCGTTCTTCCTGACTCACCTGGGATCGGTTCCAAAGAGGAGAGATGGATCAGTGCCGCAAGCCTCCGTGGACCTGACGATTCGGACACGGGCACGCCGTCGATTCTCAGAACTCCTGAGCGGAATCAAGGGTTACCCTCTTTCGCGCTATCCACGCCCAGCGGACGAAGTCCGCAATCGATCCGATCTACCCCTTCCAATAACGGTTCTCCGGGGCTCATGCCCATGCAATTCATGCGTCGAGCAGACTACGACCCCTTCTCTCGGCCGGAAACACCATCAAAATCACCTTCTCGTAGGCCAAGAGGCTCTACAACCAATACACCGCGCCAGGCCTGGCGACCATAGAAATCGGATCATCTACCCTCATGGACATACATCCGGCTATAGTTATCGCTCTTCTGTATCTTTGTTGACGGTTTCCCGCTTGCGAGTGATATGTATTCTACCCAACTTATGACGCTAGGATGACTTTTACACTAGTACTTTTAATCTTTTCGGCCTTCCCACTGATAATTATTTGGTATTTTGTTCGCGGTTTTGCGGCGCCGAGGGTTGGGTGTCTCGTCTCGATCGTCGCTGTGCATTCTTGCCCAGATCCTCCATCATCACAAACCGCGGGTCCTCCTCCGTCGCACCTCTACCGTAGACGACGTGACTGGGTTGCCATGACATGGACATAGAACTCAGATGCAATCAGCATCCGTGTCGCAAGACGGTTACGGACAAAGCAGTTGTGGTCAGTCTCTGAGTTCAAAGCATACAGGCCCAGCCGAACATCCCATTGTAGACTACATGTACGCGCATCCTACGCCACTATATAGACACCGGACTACTCACGGGTTTTCACTCGCATAGGCTCGCATATATTCTGCAGTACGTTCCCCAAACACAACTTGGACGATCAGGGAGCTGACGTCCCCTTCCAGTCGATTGCGCAAACGCGCTGTTTAGCGCCGCACGCCTGTGTCCTGGTGAGTGTACGCGACAGGCATACCACAATATTCCGCTGATTGTACGGAGGTATAAGCTTGTGAAACATCGCTCACTGAGCCGTCAGTCCCATTACTACCCTCCTCGATTCCGTCCATTAACAAGATACTTCAGCGACGACGTCGTCGTATGCTCGCTGAATCCTACGAACGATTACAAGACTGTGAGTTTGTCGTAAGCGACTCATTGACGCGTAGTTCCTAAGCAGCGTTTGGCAGTCGGTACTTTCTGGGCTATCACCATCTCTGATTCTGGAAATATGCAGCCGGTGCGTCCATCGATCAGCATACCTGTCTATCGTCCAGCTGATGTCGTATCCAGCGCCCTGTCATTTTGGCAATATCAAATTCATCAAGAAGGTTCATACCAACAATCGGTGCTCAAGTACGCAAACGAAAAGAACGCACAGTTGCAAAAGCAGCTCGACAATGTGATCAGGGAGGGTACGTGAACCCCGTTCGTATTCAGTTTGATCCCCCTCATCCCCGATTCTAAAAGCCAATGGGGAGCTGAACCTGCTAAATAACAAGATCCAAGGTACAACGTGTGGATATCGACAGTTAGACGCCTTTTGATAGCGCGTTGCAGCACTCGAACGAGATGTTGAACTCGAGAAACGTAAGAACAGAGACCTCCAAGAGGCTTCCAGGGAACGAGACAAAGAATACCAAAAACTTAAAGCATGCCTCATTTTCTCACCTCACCTTCCACCCATCCTAACTTGACCCCGGTTAGACTCAGTATGATCGAATGAAACGGAAAGCCCTTCTTGGAACGAACAGCTTCAATCAAGAACCTTCTCTCGAACTCAATCCCGCCGGTACCAACTTACAGACAGGTCCGCTCACTACCGAAAACACGGGGAACAGGTCCAGAAGCTTCACCACAATTGGCGGTGTAGCGGGAAACCTGAATTCGGTCGTGGGCGATATGGAGGCCAATAAGGTACGGTCCCGCCAGTAGCGCCTTCCGTCATAAATCGCTCAACGTTGGTCATGGTGCTCCGTAGATGCAACGTACGCCACTTGTCAGCCGGGTAAATAACAACCCCAATGGAGGGATGCAACCCGTCTCAGCCTGGGCACCTCGCCTGAACCCAACCCACAACCCCAACTCCCATTGCCACTCTCATGGTCACGGCAGTAACAACCGACAACAGTTTCCCGCCCCCCGTTCTGTAAACCCGCCGCGGACCAACTCGATATCTGATGGGTCTGACAACGGAACGGGACCCAATTCACGGCCATCGAGGCTCTCGACGCTGGCTTCACACAGTAGCTGGCCAAATAATGGCGTCAATATTCCGAACAGAGGTGAGTGCCACTCTGTCGTAGAGAACTCGGACTCGGTGTAATTCGTTTCCCCAAGCCAAACCCTCAGGGAGATTCAGACCCCCAGCCCAGTACAACGTTGATCGATGAGAGAGAGTGGGTGGGTACAGTCAAGCGTCCAGCGTTCGGGACCCAGTATATATCAGATGTCCGGCTGCCTACGTTCAGAAAACAGGGAATAAATAACAATAGGCCTTGAAGCGTTTGGAACCACGACCGTGGGGTGGAGTTGGTACCCTCACTCGCTGTTATAATGCCGACCGTCACTGCAAATGATTACAATTCCACTTAGAATCCAGGCGTTACTGACGAGTTACAGTGCAGCTCTCCACGACAGTGTGCTATTTGGGACATTGGTATCTTTTTTCTGTTAGCCATCGTACGACGGCAGGGTCGGAAACTCGGTCGTCGGGAGTTGGGACCCACCCCCGGATAACTTTGGCGGCTCCAGGCACTCGTTGAGTCTCAAGAATCCGAGCATCGACCATTGTGTGAATCCCGAGCCCAGAGCCCCCTCGCGGGAGGGTGGCTAGATCTATCACTGAGACGTGTTTCGCGCCTTCCCAATTCTCATTTATGGGTTTGCAGCGCCCCTCCACGATTACGGTCTCTAGAATTACAACCGGTGCAAACTACAGGGATGTGGATGCAAAATCTACAATTGGTCTGTCTTGTGCCTCAATACACGGTCGGTCTCGGGGGGACGAATCAGCCCGACTCCTCCTCCCCAAGACAATCCCCTTCCCTTGGACACCGACACCGACACGCGGACCATCACCGTCCATCAGTTGTCCCCCTGATCCGACCCCTCCTGTTCCACCGCCTGTCTGTCCCGCTCTTCAACTGTGATCACACCAAACCACCTCACCCCGCCTGCATCCAACCTGTCTAACTTCCAGCCGGCAGGTGGGGGTTTGACATGTGCGTCGAGACCACGAGCCGCTCCTGCCAGGCGCTTCAGACATTCCTTCACCTCCCGGAAGACGAGCAGCATCCTGCGACCATCAAACGACCCCTCAAACAACCGATAGGCGTCAATGAGTATACCTCTCGTCGACACCAGAACCTTGCCAAGGGGTTGGAGTATTGTCGGCAGCGACGCGCAAAAGTCCTCGATTACACCAAACCCGAACGTTACCCCGCGATCTTTGTATACGCTGTCCCGCGCCTCTTTCATCGTGCGACTGGCGACCCCATCGGGTTGGCAGCAGAAGACGTACCAGATCGCGGTCCACCAAACAGACTCATAGTCGTGGAGTGGGTTACAGAGAAAGGTACGCCCGATGCCGTCCACAGCCAGTGATCCAACCGCGTCGTTGCCTTCCCCGAGTGGTTTGGTCCCTGGTCCACTGTTCTCTTCGGGTAGGGTCTCCAATCCTCAGCGAACTCCCAGTCGTTTGTAACTCCCGTGTACTCTTCTCCTAAGTCCTCACCACTGTCCGGTTGGAACAGGTAGCCCCCAGACTCGACCTCGATGGCTGCGAAATGCAGTTGCCCCTGACCAAGGTAAGTGTAATCCGCAACCTCACAGAAGGTGAACCCTCCGTGCGGGTATTATTTGTGGATGAGGAGGTATGTTTTGGCCTCGTCAGTTCTTCTAACTCATCTACCGGCCCTCGCCTTGTCAACCCCACGCCTGATAACTTCACCGTCTTCCCGATCACAATGATGTTCCCTGGATTGAAATCTTCATGCACCCACCCTGATTCGTGTAGGCAATAGAGCGCTGAGTTCGTAGTGTAAGCAAGTCCAGAAATTCGAAGAGGGAGATCCCCCTCCCACCGTAGACCACCTGGTAACGGAACCGCATCAGCGAACATCCATGTCACTTATTTGATCGGAATAAGTAAGAAAAAGTGCCAAAAGGCAGGAATAAGTAGGATAAGTGGACGATAAGTGAACAATCAATAAGCGAGGTCTATTTGGTCAAAGTAAGCGGTAAAAAAGTACGGAAATAAGGCCGATAAGCGCGAGAAGAAAAAATTGACTGATAAGTACCACGCAGGGGTCAAGTAAGTAATATGCTGGGGTGCGGCCCGGGATGCAGTAGCTCCGACGTCAGCGGGTACGATCCCATGGTGAAACTGTACTCCTTGTGGTGGTGGGTCCCCCAGCTGATCACACGGCATCCCCTAGACTTCCCCGCTTCCCCACACGCTCCCTCTCATCAATGTATTCCCCGACTCCGAAAGGAGGAAGGTTTTGTCCGTGATGAAACGGCCGGTCCTCTCAGCCAAACGACGAACCCGACCGACCCGACCCGACTGATCCGATGTACATGTGACTCCGGAAGTAGCCGACCCAATATTCCTTCAAGTGGATCGATGAGCGCCGAGTCCCCCCCTTCCACGAGGGTTGAAACCCGGTTATACGGTCAAACAGCCACACAAGTCATAAATAAAATACACAGTTCAATTGATACAATGCGTATGTATTTCATGCCCTCGAAAATTGTTACCCGGCATCTTTCTTCACAAAAAGCGATGATAGGTATGCTGCCCGGACTTAACAAAAAATAAATAGAGATAAATGGGCCAATTGTTGGCGATTATTGTACACTATGCACGAGAAATGTACAAGTCCCTAGATCATCAATAGACACGGTTTTGTGTGCTCAGAAGTGCGTGCCATTAGATTCAAATTGAAGCTATTGTCATCGATTGGAGCAGGGA
>Ga0307509_10006545_pt1 | contig 15609 bp, 21 predicted proteins | sample 10_EM_MG_FD_202245 | JGI IMG/M metagenome (GOLD analysis project Ga0307509, IMG submission 202245) | Populus trichocarpa ectomycorrhiza microbial communities from riparian zone in the Pacific Northwest, United States - 10_EM | ecosystem: Host-associated > Plants > Roots > Unclassified | place...
TGAAACTTTACAAAAACTCTATCTACATGTTGCTAGGGGACCCCTCTGTCGTTCCCACTCGTCCCTGGCTGATCCTTGGCAGTGGCAGCGCTGTCGTGGCAAGCGTTGCCATCGGCGTGCTCTCGGCGGCCCTCGGCAGACTGTAAAATGGCGTAAATTAGGCGAAATAACTGTACTTAGCTGTAGACTTATTACCCTTTCTTACTTATTTCCGCACATATCTACTAACCTTTTCTTACATTTCTTAGACCTTATTAGTCTCTTCTTGTTCCATTAAATAGAGATTAAATTCCTGTGTTCCCCTGTTGTCTGTATAATCGTCCAGATATTTATCAACTTAATTCCTTGGTTTAGTTGTCTTTTAATTAATTCAATTAACCTTTCTGTTCCCTTCTGAGCCCCATTAATCTAATCTACTGGACAGTATCGTTGAAGAACACGTGTATCTCACCTAAGATTGCATAGAATCTAAACAAGACCTGATATTAGTATTAATATATCCCAGAACAACTGGAATAGCCCAAGACCTCCTTGAAACTCTCTTTCATAATCTATCTCCGGTGAAACCCAGGTAGTAATTTGTCTCAAAAACAAAACTATGTCGACAACAAGCGTGTTTTTCATGTCTGGTGGCTCTCCTGCCCCAGCCGTCATCCCCTGCAACCCAACACAAAGAATGTGCCCATGTGGGCGCATTCTTTGTGCTAGGCTGCCTCCCTGCCCTTACCTGCCCCCCACCACCTCCAGGACACGAAAAACACGCGCGTGTCGCGTGTTTTTCATGTTCGGCAGCTCTCATATCCCAGCCCTCATGCTAGGGCACTTCTCCTGCAGCCAAATACAAAGAACGTGCCCATGTGGGTGCATTCTTTGTGTTCAGCTGCCTCCCTGCCCTCACCTGCCCCCCACCATCCCCATGACACGAAAAACACGCAACATGTCGTGTTTTTTTTTGTGTTCAGCGGTACCCCTGCCCCCTCCTGCCCTTCCCTGCAGCCCCTCCCTCTACTGCACTCTAACACGAAACACGCGCCCACTGCATGTGTTTCGTGGTAGGCTGCCTCCCCACCCACTAACACGAAGACGTATCCATCGGGACACATTTTCGTGCCTGCCCGCCTCACCACCTTCGACTACAGCCAAACACAAAAAACGCGCCATATGGGCTCATTTTTCGTGCTTGGCTGTTCTCTTCTGAACCCCACAACCCCTGCCCCCACACCATCATCATACTTCCTTAGCTCGCTTTTTTATAGGTAATTTCCTTGTTTAGTATTCTATCTGCTGTATCTAGGATGTATTAGTATACTTTGTATTAATATAGAATGCTAATATCAAGATGTCTATTAATAGTAAATAATAGTAAAGCAATGAATAGAATCCATTTCATTCCACATATATGCCAGATGGAATGTACATATTCCATGTGGAATCCATGAAATAGATCCATTCCACATGGATTCCATATGGAATAAGAGGGGACAGTAAAGTACTGCTTCCGGGCGGGCTGTTCAAGTCCATGGCTCAGTGGAGGGGATGAACTGGAGCACATTCTCTGGATTATGCCGGTTGCATTTGTCCACCTTTTTGAGGAAGATAGGGCACTCCCTGCTCCAGCTGGCATGGCCGGCGACGTCGCAGGAGACACAATGCTTGTGTTGGGGCTGGTGACAGAGGCTAGTCCTGTGCTTCTCTGTGCAGTTGCCACAAGTGTCGGTGGCCGATATACACTCAAACACAAAGTGATTCCAGCCATGGCACTTGAGGCACCTGATGGGTTCCTTTCTGATTTTCTCAACACGCGTCCTGCAGTTGCAAATGGTGAGCCTGTTGGCTATAGCCCTGTTGGCAGTGTCAGTATCAGCAAAAGATAGGGCAAAATGGGCAGTCTTTTGCCCAGGTGAACACCTCGCAATAGGCTTTACCCAGCACAATGCAAAAATCGCGTCTCCATCAAGGTGGTTTGCTTCGCAGATTTCTTTCCTGTGCCTCTCGTTGTCTGGGTCAACCATGAGTTCTACATTAAAGGCAATGAGGCTATGGGTGCGGGCCTTAAAGACCACCTCTGGGCCAATCGCATTGCAGAAAGCAGTGCCTTTGTCTCCTACCTTCAATCAGGCAGCTGTGCTGTTGTCCTCCACCTCGATAAGGATGCCTCGGTGTTTCTGGGGTAGCACCGAGCGAATTCCCTTGAGCCTGAGATGCTCCAGTACCCTGTTGAGTTCACTCTTTAGCTGGATCACATTCATCGCGCCTACCTTCGAGCATGAACTGCCTTGCTCGGATACCTCCCCTTGCTGCCAGTGTGGGGTTTGCATGTGGCGGAGGATTGACCAGGGCTTCTGCAAATGTTTGGGGTACATAGTAGGGTTGGCTAGGAGTGACAGTTGGGGTAGAGCAGGTCTCGGCCGAGAGCTGTTGCTGCACATGGCTGTCAAACTTTTCTTTGGCATCGGTGACCAATGATTTCATATCTAAAGTTAGTTCATTGATGTGAGTGATGACTGCATCTCTAATGGTCTCGTTCATCATGACTTCCTCCATTTCTTCTGCGAGAAAAGTGACCGCATGGATGGCATTTGCCACCTGCCTATCGATGCCCTTGATGTTGGACACCTGGTGCAAACACGTCACTAAGGAGGCAACAGTAACCGGCTCACCCTGAGGACACAGGAGCAAATGCTCCTCCAGGTAGGCTCTTCCCTCTGTTGCATCCCTGACATTCTCTTTTGCTACCAGTGGTGTTACACTCGTGCCTGTGCGCTTGGACTCGAGTCTGGTGGGTTTGTTGACTGCTATTTGACCTTCTCTGACAGTTTTGCGACCCTCTGGGTTACTAGTGCCAGTGGACATGGTCTTTTGATTTCCGTGGTTGGTCTATATAGGATATAGTAGAGTATTGGGGGTAGATTGCACTATGTAATACCGCTAGCACCTCGTTTTTCAATGAGCCCTTCCTTTTAGAAAAGTGTGGGATTTGAGTTGACGATAGTGGTTGCAGATCAAAAGGCGTCCAGCAATTTTTATATATGCCTTTGTGTTCTTTCTGTATCTTCTGCCTGTCTGAGACGAATCTTCCTGGTTATTTTCCTGGACAGTTTCCCTTGGTTCCTCAAGGTATTGGACTTCCTGCCTGTTAGCATCTTCTATAGTGCTTTGCAGATTGTTTCTCATATCTGCAGCTTCTTCCTGGATTTGGATCTCAAACCCTCTGACTCTATAATTAAGCCTGAAGTGGTTGTGGGCAGCAGCGACTGGCCCTTGGGAGCCAGAGTCAGTGTCTAAACCTGTTGATGAGCTATTACAAATGGCTGTTGAAAATGTGATATTGGAGCAGTAGAATGGGGTGACCTTCTGGATACCATGCTAAGGTGGCCAGGAGAATGTCAATTGGGAGATACACAGATTTGTTTATAGAGACAGCTGAACAGTCTAGTCTATAAACCTCTGTGTGTACTAGTCAAACTAGTCAGTAGTCTCCCTGCTTTTGCCCACTGCCTAGATACATATTGATATATAGAGGGGATCTGGTTTGTCGCCTGTCTGTAACGTACTGTTACTTTCCCAAGTCTTCCTGCCTCTTCCGCCTGCTCCCACGGCCTTCCTGACCCCTTCCGACCCCTTCCTGGTCTTCCACTCACTTCCGCACGTCTTCCAGACCTTCCGCTTGTCTCCCACTGTCTTCCACTGTCTTCCACTGCTTCCCACCCGCTTCCGCATCTCCTGACAACTTCCGCATGCTTCCGCTCCATGCCTCGGAGTAATGGCCCGAAATTCCCACGGTCTGCTTCGGCCCAAAAGGCATGTCATTGTCCCATTGTGCCTCAGCACATTGTTCCTTGTTTATCATTGTCTTCATTGTCCTATCCTTGTCATATTGTAGTAGCTTACTATTGTTTGTCTATTACTATATATAGTCCCCTGTAGTAGATACGACTCCTTAGGCATAATATCAAGTAACCCAAATATTCTCCTCAGTTCCTGCTTTCTCTTTTAGTTCTGTTTCTCGCGTGGACCGGCCAAGGTTGTCCATCCGAAATAGGGCATCAGCATCCCATGAAGGCGCAGCCTCCGGGCTGAAGCCAAGCCCTCTGTCCCGCGTGTATCCGGCTCCCGAGAACGCTCTGAGGTATCACTTTGGCCCGCTTTCCCACGCTTCGGCACCCGTTTCCGCGGTACTTCGGCATGTACTTTACAGTATATTATGGCTACCACTTGTGGGTTGCCTCCTCCACTCCATTTTCTTTGTCTCTTCGGGTTCCCCCTCTTTCCTTTTATGAGCACCGCCCACCAGGCATGTTCTTTATTGGACATCGCTTGACCGGATAAGTCTCTCCTGACTGCCGCGCTTCATTCACTCGTTCCGGCACCCCGTGGCAGTTTAGCTGTCAACTCCTTTTGTGTTTCCTTATTGGATTTCGTTGCGGATACTGAATTCAGCACCCGTTGGTGCCAGGCATCCAAAACAACTCTTGTTTCCAGTAGTATTCACTTGACGTCGGGCTTTCCCTGCTTCGTGCGCGGCTCGCCATCCTGTTCCGGCCCTTGGGCCAAACCCTTGTTGACTGCTGGGACCTAGTCTTGCAGTCATGCCTGACCCTTAGTTTGTGGATATAACAAACTTACCTTTTTCGTCCAACCAGATCCCGACCCGACCTGCTTCATCCGCGCCCCGAGCCTTCTGACCCACGCTCTTCCGGAGTGCCCCTTCCACTCTTTTGACTGCCTTGCACTTCCGCTTGGCTTCCGACGCTTCCGCATTCTTCCCGTCTCTTCCGCAATCTTCCGAGTGCCTTCTGCATTCTTCCATGCTCTTCCGCACCTCTTCCGATGCCTTCCGAAAAAATTGGCATCTCCTGGGGCCCTCAGGCCAAAACCCTTTCCTTCCGCGGACTACCCCTTAAGAGGAAGGTAGTGGCTACGCCATTACTAGTCCCATCCCGAACATTCCAAGGCCTTGTGCCTACCTGGTCATTTCTGGTCTTCCAAGGGACTGGTTCCCTACCCATCCCTGTCTTTCCGGTTCCGCTCCGCGGGACTTTTCGACCGTCATGTTGTTAAACTGTCCCCGATGACCGTCATGTCATTAAACTGTCTCCAATGACTGGCATGTCATTAAACTGTCTCCGAATCCCGCACTCCGAATCACGATTGCCGTTTTCCCGCAGAAGTGGGACGTACTACAGTTCCGCGGCACCACCTACATCTCCCGCGGCTCGTTTATGCCATTTCCAACACTTCCGGTATTCTGCAGAACTCTCAGCAACTTCCGCGTTTTTTCCCGCAACTCCCAGCAGTCTGGCAACTGTATCTGACAAATTTTGTTTCTGAAAACCCCCCCTAAAGAGGAAGGTAGCGGCTACCACCCCTATCCCACTCATCCCAACATCCCAAGGCCTAGTGCCTTACTCCAATTCCTTCCTGCACTCTTCTGTGCACTCCGATTCCCTCCCACAGTCTTCCAACCACTTCTGGGAGGTTTCCTGCACTTCCATTGCACTTCTGCAGCCTTCCACACCCCTGGTTCATCTTCCGCAAGAGGTTTGGCCGCTTCCGAGCCAAGCCTCCTCTTCTGTGGAAGTCCTAGCCTCTCCCAACACTCTCCCGACCCATTCTACACTCCCGATTTGGCTTCCGCAGACTTCCCTGCTCTTCCGACTGATGTGGCTTGCTTCTGCTTGCCATATTTGGACTTCCGCACCCCTTCCTGGCTTTCACAAGCCTTTCAACCACTTCTAACCACTTCCAACGTCTTCCGACGTTTTTCAGAACTTCCGCGGGATTTCCACCCACTTCCGCAGATACCTTTCACATCCCGCACCTTCTGCGGTTCTTTTCCAACTGCTCCCAGCCCTCTCTTCTTCTGAAATTTTTTTTTTCTTTCCTTGGCACCCCCTAAAGAGGAAGGTAGCGGCTACGCCCCCGATCCTTATTAGGTCTTTCCGACCTCTTCCAAACACTTCCAAAACTGTGGTTATTTATAGCTACATTCTAACTACTCCTTCCCCTTCCCCACTAATTCCTCCACTGCCACAGCGACCCGCTCCAGGAGTTCCGTCTGCCTCCGCATCTGCCGTACCACCTCCACAGTGACCCGCACCTGATGATACAGCAACTCCTTCTCGGAAGCCAGCTCCCACTGGATTCCACCTGCTTCTGCTGGTCCTGCCTGGCTTCCGCCGTCTTCCCCGGCATCCACAACCTCTTCCGCAGGTTCCAATCTCTTCCGCAGGTTCCAATCTCTTCTGCAGGTTCCAACCTCTTCCACAGGTTCCAACCTATTCTGCTGGTTTCAACCTCTTCCCGCTGGCTTCCGGCACCTTCCAACCCTCTTCCACATCTTCCTTGACCTTCCGCTTGGCCCTCTTGGCCTTCCGCTCCACTCCCTCGTCTTCCGCCAGCCCTTTCATGTCCCGCTTCCGTTTCTTCATCGCCTCCCGCATCACGGCCGTGGCTGGCAAGTTGCACAGCCTCTTTCCGGCCAGACAAGCCTGGCAGCTTGTCCTGGCAGGCACCCTGCCTCCCACCTTGCCCTTCCTGATGTCCTCCCGCCACTTCCGGATCACCTCCACGTCCACCATGCACTCCCGCACCGTGTTCTGGCGTACCACACATGCCTCGTCAGCCTCGGACCAACCGGGCTGTTCTTCCGTGTCCCACGTCTTCTTGTGCCGGACCACAATTATGTCCCAGGCTTCCGCTTCCCACTCCTGCTTTTCCAGGACCTTCCGCGCATTGTTTTCATCCCACTCGTCCTGCAACCTCTTCATTTCTGCTCCCACTGCTCCAAAGTCTCCCCTGCACTGTTTTCTGCCTCCCTGTGGCCTTCCGCCTGTTCCGCAGCCTCCGCCAGGCCCCCATCAACTTCCATCGGGGCTCCTGCACATTCCGCACCCTGGTTTGCCTCTCCTGACAATCCCTCACCTTCCACAGCTTCTGCCTCCTCCCGCAACTCCCCCACCACTTCTGCCTCCTTCCGAACGGCCTTCAAGGCCTCCTGGGCCATGGCCTCCTCTTCCACCAGCTTCCGCAGCTCTTCTGCCTCTGCCTCAGCCTCTTCCTGCTCCTTCCACTGGCACTCCACTTGCTCCAGTCGCTTCCGCTTGAGTTCTGCGCACCTGTTGGGTGTAGTGGTGTTTGGGATCATAGTGGTATGAGTTCAAGAGTGGTTTTCCACTGCCGCAACGTGATGCCTGGTACTTGTCATGACTTCCTGCAGCTCAGCTCATTTTCCGGGCCCTTGTTTTTCTCTTCTGCGCTGTTCCCTCGATCCCGTGGCATTCCTTTGCCACCTGCGGCCCATTTTCGTTTTCCCAGGCCATTTTTCTTGTCTCCCGCGGCCCCTTCGGCACCTCGGCCACTCCGTCAGCCTACTTAGGATGGTGATGTGTGTGTAGGAACCAAGGACTTGTTCCTTCCTGCCTTATTTATCACGGCATGGTATTTTGGCCTCGAGGGCTCGGCCTTAAGAGGAAGGTACTGTAACGTACCGTTACTTTCCCAAGTCTTCCCGCCTCTTCCGCCCGCTCCCATGGCCTTCCTGACCCCTTCCGACCCCTTCCTGGTCTTCCACTCACTTCCGCACGTCTTCCAGACCTTCCGCTTGTCTCCCACTGTCTTCCACTGTCTTCCACTGCTTCCCACCCGCTTCCGCATCTCCTGACAACTTCCGCATGCTTCCGCTCCATGCCTCGGAGTAATGGCCCGAAATTCCCACGGTCTGCTTCGGCCCAAAAGGCATGTCATTGTCCCATTGTGCCTCAGCACATTGTTCCTTGTTTATCATTGTCTTCATTGTCCTATCCTTGTCATATTGTAGTAGCTTACTATTGTTTGTCTATTACTATATATAGTCCCCTGTAGTAGATAGGACTCCTTAGGCATAATATCAAGTAACCCAAGTATTCTCCTCAGTTCCTGCTTTCTCTTTTAGTTCTGTTTCTTGTGCGTCTCGGCTGGGCCTTGGCCCAGCCTTGTCCATCCGAAATAGGGCATCGGCATCCCATGAGGGCGCAGCCTCTGGGCTGAAGCCAAGCCCTCTGTCCCACGCGCATCCGGCTCCCGAGAACGCTCTGAGGTATCACTTTGGCCCGCTTTCCACGCTTTGGCACCCGTTTCTGCAGTACTTCAGCACATACTTTACACTGTCCTACCAAGTAGTCAGTAAATTAGACAAACCAGGCAGAGGGTAACTATATATTTCTAGATTCCAGCAAACCCAATGAAATATATAAGTAGTATTCTTCATATAGAATAGATCTAAAACTATCCATAACTGTGTCACTTCTAACTGCTATATTGATTCAAGATTTCATAAGACCAAAGTTTTAGAAAAAGTAAATTTAGCGCTATAGTATTGAAGCAAAGAGAATGTGAATAATGTGTGGTCCATTAGGCTTCAAAAATGTATAAAATAGTAAGAAGGAGTGTGTATTTAGACAGATATCTCTATGGCATGTCTGCTTGAAGGAGAGTAAAGGGCTTAATGAGGAAAACGAGGCAGGGTAGCAAAATTAATACTTTTCAACTGTGAAGAAATGTTTTAATAAGTGTAAATATTTTGTCTGATATTTGGCAAGGCCTTTAGGTATTGGTGGAGGCATGTTTGTGTGGGGTCAAACTTTGCAGCAATTTAATGGTGCAGTGAGAATGAGAGGTGGACAGTAGAAGTTGATATCAAAATGGGATTGGTTGGAATTGAAACATATGACCTTCAGGTATGCATTTACATTGTCTTGATAGATGCAATGGTCAATGATATATCAATTGTCCTTGCCGTTGCAGTTGAGGAAGAATATTATCATTCTGTGTGTGAATATCAGTAGTCTGTCAAGTGGACATTGATGATTGATTGTTAGCCAATAAGAAGCTCCCTTGTGCTTGTACTCATCAGTCCAAGGTAGCATTGTGCCATTGTAAATGGACTGGGCTTGGCATAGATACTGGTCTATCTTGTGTTTGCAGCCATTCCAGATCTGGTCCCAATCTGACTCTTGAAACCCAAGAGGCCAGTAGTCAATGAAATGTAGGTTGTGGCTTTGGGAAACATTGTGTAGTTGGTTCTTGTGAATTGGAAAGATAGGCAAAGGTGCCGTACAGTCATAGACGTCCTCAGTGTTGTAATCTGCATCTCCTTCTGAATGTGGAGTAAAGACACCAAGATTGAAGGTGCCAAGGCTGTATAGGGTAGAGTCAGCTGATCCAAGTACATTTTCATAGAAGAGTGATGTATAGAAAGGGAGTTCAGAAGTGTCGTATGGCTTGAGCACACTTGTAAGAGTTGGAAACAAGAGAGAGGAGTTTTAATTTCATTTAGTCACGGGATTGAAGCACATTGGGAGTGTAGGCGTGTTCCTTAGTGTAAGGAAGGAAATGCTGGGGGGGGATTTTGCTTGGCTCTTCATATATGTTAGTTTAGAGTTCTGTTTGAATTTGTGTGGGAGCCTCTTCTCTGTCAGATAGGGTCATATTGTAACTGGTTAATTGATTTCAGATACCAATGTGCCTGAAATTGATTTTTTTTCACAATTGCAGCAACAGGTTTATTTTCAAAATGGGTACACAATTATCAAAAATGTCTGTGTTGGCCTCTTGGGCCCTACTACAACTTCGTCTGTCTTGGTTACCTCTTCCTCTGGAATGATTTGGTGCAGACCAATCATTCTTTGTCCCTCCTGTTCCTTCATCTGGCATCCATTTGGGGCCCTACCACCCCTCTAGCATATCGAATGGGCAGGCAAAGGAGTGATGGGTGTCCATTTTGCAGGGACTACATATCACTAGTTTACCAAGTTACAGGCCTTGTGTAGAAGAATGATCTTGAAGGGTCCATACCAGAATGACTTCATTCGGATGTGCTTCTTGGCCTCTTTGAAGGCAGGTAGGACATTGATGAAGGGAGCTAGGCTGACTATATACTTTCCCTGAATATCATCTCCATATCCACTGAGAGAGTGAACCATTATCATGTTCAGTATATCAGTCATATAGGCATCCAAATGGATATTGGGTGGTCTGATTGGAGCAATGATTCTGTGAAGTGTCACATCGTTGAACATGGCTTTTGTGGTTGCATCCTGGATTAACGATGGAGCCATATTTTTCTTGAGAATGGAGGTTTTGTATATTCTGATTATCCAGGACACTCTTATTGACTTCTAAGGCTAGAGCATGGAAGGCAATAGTGTCAGAAATGCCTATCGTTTTGTAAGTGGGGAGGAATGTGTGAATGTGTGATTTTAAACCAGTGACAAAATGAGAGCTTGGTGAAGGGAATTTTAAGGGAGAGAAAGAGGTCCCTTCAGAATGGACTGAGGCAAGGATAATTCCATCATTCTGGAAATTTTCTCTGATCTTGGCTTGTGTAGTTAGGAGTAAGTCTTTATGAGTGTTGAAGTGACTTTGTCCCCTCAAGAGGAGTACGAGTGGCCATCGGGCCCTCTTGTCTTGTGGTTCATCTGGCAGTGCTGCCTGGTAAGATTTCTGGTCTTCAGAGAAATGTGGTTCAGCCTCTATTGACAACCCTCCAGGAGTTAAGTTTGGTGTGGTTGAAGAGGCAATCCCGTTGTCAGAGAAGTGGGGGGTACCCTGTGGTTTCTGTTGGGGTGTTTGGACCAAAGACATCTTCAGCCATATTGACATCTGATATTGAGATGTTAGGAGAGTCAGTGGGTACTTCCAGGCTCTTTCCAATGGGTATGGAGCAGCTGGTTTGCATAGGCATGGATGAGGGGTTGCTATGTGGTATCTTCTGGTAGAAGTAATTCATGAAAGGTGAATTTAAGACCTGTGATTTGCTGTGGGTTAGTGCAGAATGGGCTTGTATATTTAGTTACGCACTTGTTTCCACCCCTGTTCAACTACAATTTTCCTCACCTGGCTGTTTCCTTCTTGTAGAGGTGTCTAAAGTAGGATCAAAGGATTTTGTGGTCACAGGACCCTGCATTTTGGCCTTCTTGTGGGAGGGTTCATCCTTGCTCTTCACATTTATGTGGGCACAGGCTTCTGGTAGAGATTCACTCTCTAACGCAGGTGGAGCAGCTGTGGGGCATCAGTGAAGGCATTATTGTTTGCAGAACCAAGTTGCCATGTCAGCAGGTGGCTGTGCATCTTGAGGGTTGGCCATTTCTAGGCAAGTTTTCCTCAATCTGCCAGGTTGATTCACACCTTGGCTCTGTTATCCCCAAAACGGTGCACTTACTGTGCCCAACAGCACCTCCTGTGCTGTGGAGATACTGTAAGGGCTACTGTGGTTGGGCGGGACGCAGAGTGGAATGCGGAGTGGGACGCAGTACTAGCAGGGGATCTGAAGGGTTTAGATTATTATGTAATACTAATCTAAAACATTAACATACCTAGCAGGGGATCCGAAGAGGAAAGGATAAGGATCCCCTGCAGGTATGGGCTAATATACAGAGTGACGGATATAATAAATAAAACTGAACTTGGTAAATATGTGTCAGTACGTGTAAGGTACCGAGTTACGTGGCACGCCAGCGCGGCACTAGTGGAAGGCAGGTTGGGAGTGATGGCGGGTTGGGAGTGGTAGGTGCAAGGGGTGAGCCGGGAGCGGGAGGTGGAAGGGGAGGCGGGAGGGGTTCCCCTTACAGGTACCATTGTTGCCTCGTTGCCTTCTTTTGAAGGTGGTGGTAATGGATCAACTGGCCTCCCATGTTACTATTTTTTAAAAATATTACTTTGTTATAGTTTTGTGTAAAACAATCCATACTGAGGACTGAAAAACCATGTTGCCAAACTCTTGAAAACTGTTTTGTTAATGCTATTTTTTATTTTTTATTTGTACTCGTTTCATTTCGTTTTCTAATACTAGTTTGATAATGGCCATAGAATACAATTCTGCCTGTATACAGTTATGCATTGGTCATGTATGTTGAAAGCTGTCAAAAGTCTGGCTTTATTTGTCCAGGTAACACATTTCACTCTGTGAGTAGATCTACCCTTTGGCCAACCATGTTAGTGATGAAAATGGTTGTATCGCTATGAAACCTTTGCAAGGGTCCACTTCTAAACAACCTTCCAGCCATGGTGCCCACTTGATACAGCTGGCTTAATAGTTCAATCACTGGCTATAGGCTGACTGGCCTCATAAATCCTGGCTGCATTTCAGCAATCCACTACCTACAGACAGATTTTCAAAAAAGAAATTTTTTCGGTTTTGATAGCCCCACATCAGGGCTCTCTATATCTGACAAAATCATGTGACTAGGTGCTATAATAATGAGAAAAACACAAAATACATTTCCAGAGCCAGTCAATTACTAAAAAAGAAAATATTTTGAAAAAATTTGCGATTTAATAGCCCTATCTCAAAGCTTTCTAGATTGGTTATAACTAGCTGCTTCTGTTGTTGAGAAAAATCAAAAATACTGATTTATTAGGCAATGCAAACTAAAAATAGAACTTTCTGCTTGTCTACTTTTACATGCTCAGGGTCTGAAATCTTAATTTTCTGGTCTCAAATAAAAACAAATAATAATAAAGATGTCAACTGGTGTACTATATTTATCTATTAGCCATAATTTGATCACAAGTTCTGTAGTTCATATTTAGTCTTAAACAAAAACATTTCCAATCCCCTACTAACTCTAACTCCTCTAATTCTCTAACCTTCTAACTTTCTCAAACCAATCTAATCCAAATAGTCATTTTGTGTTCTATTTTTGAATTGACCGCTGGATATTTTGTTTTTTTTCTTCATTATTTATAGCATCTAGTCACTTTGTCAGATATAGAGAGCCCTGATGTGGGGCTATCAAAACTGAAAAATTTCCTTTTTTGATAAATATTTCCATAGAGACAGGACTGCTTAAATGCAGGAGGCCTATAGCCAGTGGTTGATATAGAATTCTAGCAGCTTTTACTCAGCTAAACTAAACTTGGCACAACAAAATTATTCAAGTTCACAAGATCCAGATGCTAGCTGGCATTGAAACCTGGAAATGAGAATCTTGTCAATGATGATATGGACATCCAGGTAGTGTTTGGAAGTCCAGTCACAAGACCAGAAAAAGACTGGGACCAGACCGGACCAAGACCAATTAGGACTGCAAAAGAGCAAAGACTGCGGTCTGGTCTTCGGTCCTTCACAACCTTTGGAATTTGAGGACCAGTAAAAGACCAGTTAAGACCAGTCTGAACCAGTCCTTTACACTTGAAGGCCAGCCAGGGGTGAGTCAATTTTTAAATTCAATTTTATCTAATAATTGTTTAAATTTTCCGCACATCAACACAACATCATCAACAAACAACATTGTTGGTCATCCCCCTCGCTCACTCAAACACCAAATGAACGGCCTTCATGCCCACCACTCCCCCTTCCACTCTTGTTTCATGCGTCAACAACACCACAACAAGACAGATGGGAATCGCGATGGCATATAAGGTACGTCTATTAATTCATTTTCAAATTCCATGAACAGCGAGGAGGGGGACACCTCCTCCTTGTGTTTTTCTTTAGGTTCTGATGCAGCAAGGAGTGTTATGCCCTCCTTGTTGTGTTCCTTCAATGCTTTCAAGCGGGCAAGGAGGGTTGCATCCTCCTGGTTGTGTTCTTTCTGTTTCAATACAGTGAGGAGGGTTTTGCCCTTCTTATTGTGTTCTTTTGGCATTTGTGCCCACCACCACCACCTTCCCTCACTCAACATGCAGTTTTCCCAACCCAGTGCCAACACAACCCTTCCCTCGTCAAAACATGAGTCACCACTGCTCGGGGGGGTTTTCCAGCCAATCACCACCTTCCAAAGAGTGATGATGCGCATTCGCGCCCACCACCACACCCTCCCTCGTTCGAAACATGGATTAGAGAGTTTTCCAGCCAACCACCATCCTCCAACTGGACATCACACCCACTACCACCCTTTCTGTCACTCATTTAGAGTGACAACAGTGAAACGCATGAGCTCTGCCTGCCCTCCGAAAATGTGTTTTAGCCTACAGACACACACTGCGACTCTCAACGATTGTAGTACATCAAACCGCTGTCTTCCGTCGTCTTCTGAAAGTTTCCGCATGCCTCTGATAACTCCTGTCGTTATCCGTCGCGCTCCTGCATCTTCTGCCACTTCCATCGTCTTCCGTCACTTCCCGTCGTCTTTCATCACACTTCTGCTGTCTTCTGTCGTCATCTGCCACTTCTGATATTGATCCGCCACCTTCCGACATGTTGCGGCCCATCATCTGCAGCAGAAAGTCTAGATTCTGCAACCTGCCGTTTCCGTACATGTGTCATCGATCCTGCGCTGCCACTTAGTATCGCTTTGAGCTGCTGCAGTCGTCTAGCCGAATGCAGATACCTTCTATTTTAGTTCTTCATTTCCATATTTGTCACAGCGTGATCGCGCTCCTTTTGACTTAATAAGTCACATTTCTCTTTATTATATATATCATGTAGTATTTAGAACAAAAAACAGAGAATCACCCAGTTACAGATAAGAATAGAAACATTGTCCGCTTCCGCTATCATTCCGCTTACACTCATATGTGCCACCGTCAGGCACTCTGAACCGCTATCTGCTTCCACTCCGTTGATGAGTCCCTCACCTATCTAGCCATGTATTTTCGCAATTGGCATATGTTTCGTGAGTATATGAATAATATAACTTGCTAGCATACTATAACTGTATGGTACTAGTCTTGTTCCAATAGTCTGACGAAGCTAGGCCCAGAGTTATCTAAGGAAACAACAGCAGAGCTTGAGCAGACTCGGTTCATGGCAGCTAGCTAAGCAAAGTAGCTGCAATAAACCATTTATATTGCACGGACTCTCAACCACACGAAGCCTTATGCCTAATAATTAATACCTTGTAGAGGTCTTAGAACTCAAATGAATACCAAGGACAAAGCATTATTACATGTTCTAGAGTGAGCTGGCAAGAGCTAGCGTGATATTAAAGCTGGGCTTCCTTAAACGGATGCGTAACTAAATTAGGTTGCGCGTCTAACGACACGAGCCTAAGCTAGGGAACCCATGTGATCTATTACACGTATCTCGGACTGATGGAGCCAAACCCGATCAGCATGATTGACGCAATGTGTCAAGCGCATCAGTACAATCTCCAAAAAGGAAATGTCGCATGATGGCGCATGATGATAGTATTGAGCTCACAGGGCTGGTAGTAGAAACACAAGCTATTGTTAGATATGTGATACTCACATGTCACAGTTATGTCACAGTATATATATATCCTAGGTATTCCCACCTTAAGTCCTTAGCTTCTTACTTCGGACTTCAGGTTAGTAGAACATATCCTCATGTATATTATAGCTTCTTACTTCGGACTTCAGCTATTCAGTCTCTCACGCAAACAGGTTATGGGCCCTGGCCTCTAGATTGCGCTCCTACCGCTGTTTTCATCGTTTTAAGCTCATCCGCCGGCATTCTCGACGTCATACTCGGCGCACCGCCTTGGAACACGTATCCCTCTCACCCTGCACGCCTACATCGCGATTGGGTTGCTGGGACTCTTGTTACTATCACTTGCTCATTTCACCTCAATTGGCACTTCCGCTATTTTCGACTTTCTTCAGTTCATTTCGACTCCGTTCGGTCCAAATCCTTCGCACGCACTTCTACACGCGTCCCTGCACGTC
>Ga0307509_10006546_pt1 | contig 15606 bp, 8 predicted proteins | sample 10_EM_MG_FD_202245 | JGI IMG/M metagenome (GOLD analysis project Ga0307509, IMG submission 202245) | Populus trichocarpa ectomycorrhiza microbial communities from riparian zone in the Pacific Northwest, United States - 10_EM | ecosystem: Host-associated > Plants > Roots > Unclassified | place...
TTATTTTCTATTTCATATTAGGAGAGTAGTACTTGAACCAAGACATCAATCACTCAAAGTTGTCAATATTGGTTTGGTTGGTGTTTTGTTTTTCTTATTTTATTTTTCTTGTTGAAACGATATATTTCAGTTCCAAATCATTTTAGTATGTTGTTTCGGAGTCGTATATTGTACACACACACTAATTCAACATACATAATTCCAATTCAAATCTAAAAATAAATTAATTTTAAATTATGCAATATAAATACAATATCAAGCATCAAAACATAATTTTAGAATTTAAAACATTTGTAGTAACTCAACACAAACAAAATGTTAAAATATTGAGAAACTAAAATGTTGATCTTGATCTTGTGGTGGTTTGTAAGGAAAGTCATCAACCAAATATTCTAAAAAATAATCATTTTCACTAAGCTTATCCTCACCATCAAAACAAATATCTTCATCCTCTAAAGTCAAAGTAAACAAAGATACCTCAATAGTTTCTCAATTTATATCATCTCCATTAAAAAGGGTAGGTTTTCACAAATCCACTTATTTTATAGTTCAATGATATCAAGGCTAATGAGATCTAAAGCATCTCTTATTTTGCTCAAATTCTCATAAAGTACAAACATGAAATAAAACAACATGAATATAAACCATATATATTAGTGATAAATTTAATTTTTTAAAAAAATAATATAAATGTTAGTGAAAATAGTAATAATCATTTTCAATATTATTATTAATAGTATGATAATTGTCGCACCCTAAATGCAAAGGCATGATGACACTTTCCAGACGGTGTTCTAGATGGTTTTTAGTTTCATAAAGAAGTCGTCACCTAGTATTATGGTTACTAAAAATCCTAACTACTCTTTTAGATACTCTAGGCAAGTGGCTGATTGTGTAAAGAGAACTTATTAACACCCTTAGTATGCCCTACTTGAGGTAAGTTGCATTGTTTTTTTTTCTCTTTCTTCATTATAGTTTAATGGTGTTTTTATTCCTATTAGTCTACTATGACGGGTTTTCTACGATGAACAAACCTTGGTTTCGTAAGTCAAGAACTTGGTTTAAAATAGTGAAATGTCCTCAATTATCATTAAGGCTTCTTTTGGGGTAAAACTAGAATTTTTGTTGCTATATCATTCCAAATAAAATTTCTTGCGGTTTTATCTTTATAATAGAAGTGAATGAGTTGTATTATTCTCAATAATATTTTGGATATTAACCTTATATAGGTTTTTTTATCCTTATATTAAAGGTGAGTAATAAAAATTTATTATCCTTAATAATATTTTGAATATTCACCCTTTTTAGGGTTTTTTTTATCCTTATATTAAAAGTGAATAATATTTTCTTGATAAAAATAAGCTTTTAATGTTTTTTTGAAAGACTTGGCCATATGTTATTTAAAATAAAATCGTATTTTTTAAAGAAAGGTTTTTCTGTTGTTTTTTTTTATGAAGGGAAAATGACTTTATCAATTCTAAAAAAGTGTTTCACGTGTAGGTCATAATTTCAAATATTACATACATGAGGGTAAAAAAACAAAAAAGTAAGGAATTCAAAATTAATTGTAAAATTGTCTTTCGAACATTAAACATTTATTAAAACTAGACAAAGATCGTGTTCGACAAGATGCAAATAAAATGTTTTTATCAAAGATAATTTTACCACGATATCAATTCAAAAATAATTATTGTTCATCAACTCAAAACCGAACAATGCCAAACATCCACACAAGTTTTATTAATTTCACTTACTTTGTTCAAATTTCATGTTAATCCAAATAAATCAAAATAAATTCACACATAACTCATGCACCAACGTAATGTCCAAAAAAGAAATCTTAATCCAAAAAAAAATCTCACAATTCAATACAAATTTCAACAAAAAAAAAACACACACATCAAACCAAATTATAGTGTCCATACAATCCAAAATTATACAAAATAATAAGCATTTGGTTTCAAAATTTCACAATTGTATAGCAATTTGTCTAAAAATGATTTGTGTTTATAGATCGACCTTCCGAGACATTTGAAATGTCCAAGATATACTGAAATTGATAAAGAAAGACTGCAAGAATAGTGGCGACGCGTGTATCACATGCCATCACCACTATCGATGCGTGGATTCACATACCGCTACTTCTGGAGGGGAGTGAGCTGGTGGATCTAATGGTGATTTATCTCATCTTCACCTCTAGACTGGCGGTGACACCCACCGCTCTCAAGGACAGAGATTTGGACTTCCAAAGCCTTGGTTTTTTATTTCTTCCTCTTTCTCTCTTTCAGCTCACTCTCTCTCTCTTTAGTGTAACTTTTCTTTCTTACTCGACTCCTTTTTTAGCTTGAATTTCAAATCCATGACCCGAGCCATAAACCTCACTAAATTTAATAACTTTGTGTCTTTAAAAGTATTTTTATTCAATTATATAATAACAAAAATAGTCATTAGCAAAATTGAGTATCAACTTACTATCGAGATATTTGTTTGAAACTACAATACTTTCTTTTAAAAAAACCAAAATAAATTATGAAGTCTAATTCTAAATTAACCTAAGTTGATTCGTCAAACTTCTGATCCGGGTCATAAACTCCACTAGGTTTAATAACTCTGTTTTTTCTGAATATATTTTTTATTTAATTATACAACAATAAAAAATAGATGCTCGTAAAATTAGGCACCAACTAAATATCAGGATGTTTGTTTGAGGCCATGATAAACCTATAAAAAGTAAACTAAAACAAATTATAAAGCTTAATTCAACATAAACAAAATATTAAAGGATCAAATTGGAAAAAATAAATAATCAAAGAGGAAAAAAAAAAAAAGGTCATGCACACATGTGTGGGGCAGGCCTGCAAATGAGGACTGTTTTTATTTATTTATTTATTTTTTAAGGGGCGTGTGGCATGTCGTTAGAAATTTTAGAACAAAATTAAATTTAGAAAAACTAAAGGAACAATAGAGAAAGAAAAAGAAAAGTAAATGGATTAAATAGAACTTTTTCACTCGAATTTGAGATTAGCTATATGGTTTCTCCTTGTTTTACCCTTTAATCATTTTTTTGTTGAATTTTGTTTTTCTCAAACAAACCTTATCAAACTAATCATTAATATGATCATTAGAAGAAAAAACAACTAAGGGTGAAGGAGAAATTACCATAGCCCAAGAATAAGATTACTATTCATTGGAATAGAAATTCGATGATATTGCTCCTGGCTCAAAAACCCTTTCAACTTAGCATTGAAGACAAGGTGGTCTTTTTACCATAATAAAATTGTATTTTACTAATTGTATGGGGTTAGATTGGTCACTTCGCTTTTTTTTTTTTTGCATAGTAAAAATACAAATTTAACTCTATAATAATAATAAAAAAATATATATATATATATATATAATGTCTATTACCCAAGGATGTTTTGGTCTTTTTTAATTTTATCAAAATAGTGTAATTATTATGATGTCCTTAAAGAATAACTCTCTCACTAGGGGTTTTTTTTGTCATTTTAATTGGTTTTATTGTAAATTTGAAGGTTTCTTAGAGACTTTTTTGTAATTGAAATATATTAAATATAATTAAAAAAATGGTGGCTTGTGCATGGCACATGCCAGCATTAAGACGTATGGAGGGCGGTCCGACAATCAAATGCAGCCTTCTAGAGTAGCGTTTGAAAGGTCTCAACATCCCTGACCCAATAAGGCAGAACATGTTCCAAGATTCACGGTGGTTTGACGTCGGCAATCATTTCTTTTTTCTCCCTTTTCTCTCCCCACACCTAGATTTCCGCGTTATCCCCTTAAAAATTCAAGAACAATTCTTTAATTTGTTGATTTTTCAAATTTGATCCTTTTTTTATTATGATTTTTTTTTTATTTTGAATAATTTATAAAATTGACATGTCTTTTCAATTTCATCCCTCTACTCTTTTTTTGTCTTTCAAATTTGGTCCTTATTTTTTTTTATCAATTTTTTGTTTGAAATCATTTTTCAAGTTGATTTAGTTTAACGATATCACCCTCCTTTGGACTTTTTTCCTATCAAGTTTAATTCTTATTCTTTTTATTGCCAATTTTTTTCTTTGATATGTTTTAAAATTTGATATTTTTAAATTGGTTCATAATAAACTTTTTAATTGGACTCGAATCTAGAGTTTCACGGGTTACGAGTTTTTATGATTTCTTTTATAATTCCATCCCGTATGGGTTTTTTTTCTATCAAATTTGATCTTTATTCTTGTTATTGCTATTTTTTTTTTTTTTTGCTTTTTTGAGTTTTGAAAATTGATAATTTTTTTACGATTTCATATTCAAAATTAAATTGGTTGAGAGTTAAGTTTCTTAATTCAACTAGGGTTTAAGATTTCATAGGTTGCGAGTTTTGGACATTCAACCATAGAAGGTTTAATCAGGTTTGTTTATTTTTTTTTCTTTTAAGCTGATTTTGTTTTACTCAATTTTTTAGAGTTTTGCTTTGTTATTTTTTTCGGTTTGACTTATATAGAGTTAATCTTAGATTCATAACTAGAGCCACTAATTTTTAAGGTTAAATTAAGTTGACTTTAGTTTTTTTTGTTATTTTTTAATTTTATTTATTTAAATTTCTTCATAATTTAATATATTGAAAATTGACCTTTCTTGCTTTTTTTGTCCTTTCCTTGTAAGTGGTTCTTTGTTTCTTGCTTATTTTTTTTATAAGATTATTCCAATCTTTTATCTATTATTACAAAGTTTGTGAATTAACCCAATTTAAGTGAGTTTTTCTCTTGTTTTTTTTTTATTTTCACCTTTCAATATTAAATTTTTTATAATTGCTCATGTTAATTTTATTTTTTGTTATCTTTTTCATTATTATTTTTTCTTATCATTTTTTTTATTATTGTTATATTTTTTTATCCATTTTATTTAAATTACCAATTAGTTTAGTTATTTTTTTACCTTTTTCATTATTATTTTTTCTTAGTGTTGTTATCTTTTTATTTATATTATTTAAATCACTAGTTGGTTTGATGACTAGGCCTTATTTTTTTTCCCTTAATATTTTTTTACATCAAAAAAAGAAAAAAGATTTAACCAGTCTACAGTAAAACACAGGCCACAAATCCAAGTAGAAAGCTATAATTCAAAAAAAAAAAAACATGAGGTCAAAATTTAAAATTAAAAAAAAAATTATTACAATAGATCACGTTTTAGTATATTTTATAATTACTTGAAAGGAGAGCAAATATTATTAAATTAAAATCTTAAAATTTCGAAATAACTATTGCTGTCTAAAACAATAAGGGTAGAAAACATTTCCCTTTGAAAATACAAAATTTACTCCAAAAATTATCTCATACATAAATTTAATTTCTATCTTCATTTTTATCTCTTCGTCTAAACATGTTTATGTTTTTTTTATTTAAATCATGTGGCACTAACCAAACTAAAGAGATAGCTTTCCCGCTACTAACAAAAAAATTTTGGATCCATGATGCTAACAGAATTAAAATTGCCAATCCACACATGACTGAAAATAAAGCTACCCGTTCAGTTCAAACACCATGCTGATGCAAACCAACGGACCAGAGAACCTGCAGCTATGTTCACAAAGTTTCACTAAACATTTTGTAAATGATCAAGTTAAAGAATTATTGACAGAGCTAACTGTGGTTCCAAATAGCAAAGCTAACCCTAAATATGGTGCTAAGAACTTTTAATTATGATCACTGATCAGACTGATCCTAAATCTTTTTACAAAATGTGCAGGCATACTGCTATCAGCTACAAGCAGATTCATCTCATGCACTTGACATAATTTGTACATACAAGTTACAACCAAGCTGGAGCACAAAACTGAACTTCTAAAGGTTACCAACTGCGGCGCTTTGCATCCAGAGCTGCACAAGTCTACAATTAACAGAAAAAAACTACAACTGAAACAACTTACACTACGGATTCACCATCCTTCCTTAGCAACTCCTGCAAAAGATCAATTTGTTTTAAGTATTAATTCAATGCTTTAGTCAAGCATCTCTCTCTCACACACACACAAGCACGCACACGCACGAATACAGACAAATGCACGTGTGCATGTTACAACTTGAAAAACAAAACCTTTTTCAGTTTTGAGTCTCTTCTAGATGCTATGGTGATTTTCATCACCAGTATACCATTATTTGTATAGGTAAATGCCTATTCTTTGGAGGCTCAGGGGTTTAGAAAAGTCAGACAAAGTACCGCTATTCCCTCTGATGTAATGTCCAAGGAGGTGATCTGGATATGATAATAAACATCAGGCATGTTTATTTATCTGTAGTGTATGGATTGCTTCTTTTTATAACCCTGTCCTATTTATCAGAATTGTTTGTTGCATATATTGCTCATGCAAGCATCACCAAAACCCAGAAATTGCAGAAATGAATTAGTTTTAAGACTAAAATTACCGATTTAGTAGCAGCAATGGATGCCCGTTGCCTTTCTTTCTTCTCTCGTGAGCACTCTCCACACCAATTCGAGAAATCTTTTTGATATTTCTTCATCTCTCTGAAGACTGAACTGTATAGAGACAACATAGCGTATTTTGAAGAAATAAATACCTTATAATTGCTAGGAATAGTAGAGTTCAATGTGAGAAGCAAATTACTACTTCAATCTCATATTTACACTTGCCCAATTCCTTTCTGAAATGCCTCAATTTATCTGTCTACTTTCCAAATGAAAATACATGGTAATCTATGACTTTACAAATTACTCTTGGATATCTAATAACATCAACGATTTCAATTAAACATAAACATTAGGTGTCTCTTTAAATAGTTAAAAGACCAGAAGGAAGAACTACTAATGGGATCGAGGAAGTACATTTAGCATAAGGAAATAAGCATCGTAAAAAAAACTATGAACCCAGTAAGTTCTCATACAAATAGATCAAACAGAGGCTAACAGAGATAGAGGTCAAGCAAAAATTTGCCTGAAAAGTGTAGACAATATAAGCACAAAATCTTCAGTGCACCAAAAAACTTTGTACATGCACATAAATTTCCTAGTAGGTCTCAATTGAATCTTCCAGAAAACCTTTTCCAGGAAAAAAAAACAATGGATGAAATATAAATGATGCAGTGGGAAATCTAAATGTTACTAGACTCATTGATTAAGAACCTTTCCATATAATCCCAGCACACTTAGCAAGGTTTAATGAAAGTCAGTAATGCTAGGGATACTAACCATGATTTACTAAATCTTTTTACTATTTTCCTTTTTTAAGAATAATCCTTTTACTAACTGCAGTGTCATCTTTATTAGGATGGCTATTAAAATCATGGTGGGATGGATCATAACAATTAGTGCAGTACTTGCCATCATTAAATTACATGCACCAACTGCAAAGTGTCATGTCACTTGGAAAGAAAGTCAGTAAGAACTCTTGGCATCTCTTGAAATATTTTGAAATAAAAGGAGCAGCAAACAAGAAAAGAACAGATACATACAACACCAAATGAGTAGCAATCAAATTGCTGGTGAAAATGCTAGAGGAAAAATGGTTTGATGAAAACTACTGATAACTCACTATGCAAAACATGCTTAATGAATGACCAAATTATTTCTTTTCCTGAAGTCAGGCCATGTAAGATTAACAGGCAGTGAAAGGAAATACCTTCTGCACCACAGGAGTAAATTGATCCTATGACCAGATGTTGTGGCCCTAGCACCATGCCTATGACGACCAAGATGAAGCACAGCTCGTCCAGGAATATGAGAGTAATCAAATATTTCCTGCTTTCAAGGAAAACACTCCATAAAAAATACAGAAAAATATAAAACTTGAAAAAAAAAAAAAACTAAAGCTATTAACATCACAGTTTTGCACGAATTCTACAATATAGAAACCATATAGCCTTGTCGTACACAATTGATTTAGAAATACTGGTTTTATGGGATTGTAAGAATATAAATACCAGATGACACATTATAGTTTCAAAATTCAAATGAATGTTAGCAATTTAATTAGCTTAGCCATCTACATGGCAAGTGGTTCTCAATGGTCAAGTAAAATAGAAGTGCCCACAAATCTAAGTTTTCATACCAAAAATCTAAGTTTCCAGTTTCCATAGAAAGGGATTTAGAAGTTTTTGGAAAATGGAAGGTAACACCTTTTGCCATCTACCTGACAAATTGAAATAAATAGTTTCTGGGTCCTTAAAGAATCTAGTGTTCTTATCCTGATTACAAATCAAAGATCTCAACACAGAGAATTCAAAATGATAGCAACAATAGGCCTAGATGACAAGAACTACAATCTGGAAAAGCTGTAAAACATTCAACAACTTGCTAATCAAAGAATAGTTTTATGATTGACAACTTGTACATGTGAACCAACAAAATTATTTATATGGTGATTCATCCATACAGCATACAAACATGGAGAAATAAAAATAGAATCCACTGGCTCTCTGCACAAAAGCATAGATCAAAGGAAAGTTTTCCTTCTAAATATAGATAAGCTCAAGTCTTAGATCTGTCTTGTGCTAATCTGCTTGAAAAATATTCCACATTAAAGACTAACATACCTCTGGCTGACTTCCTGTATTTACATGTTTATCACACCTTGTGCCCCGGAAAAACAATTCTCCGCCAGAAAATTGCTTACCCAAGCAAACATTCAAAGTTACTTCAGAGTCATCCACATGAAAGCCTATAAATATAAATTATATATATTTAAAATCCGGAATTGACAGATTGTGCAATCAAATAAAAGGTGTGTCCATGCTGTCTTTTCTATTTTCCTTCCTTTGTGTGTGCGCGCATGTGTAGCTATAATGACTCATCAATGAAGTTAATATAGAGATTTTGACATGGATATATTTATCTGAGTAGAATATGAATAAAGAAACAGAAAAGGCGAATTCTATTTCCTATTATCCACCAAGTACCCATCCCCTCCATATAATTCACAATTTCTAGGAAGCATCAGCAAAAATTCATGCACCTAATTTACAAGGTTGGTAAGAGACGTAAACAAATTCATGGATGGTAGAAGGAAAAAAATCACTAACTAAAATATTCAACATAATAAGGAGAGGGGCATGACAATCTTAGTGTCAACCAATGTCTAACATACTAGTGCAAATGTATCAGCTAAGACCTAATATAAGCATCATTACAATATAGACTAAATAACCCTGAAAATGGTACAAGTGAAGACAGCATGCTACACAGATGGACTAGATGTAGACACTACCAGCACGTTATTCATAAAAAAAAAAAAGTACAAGCATACACAGTACACCAATTGATGTTACACACAGATGCAAGCATGGATTTTGACTAGACAATAAATAAAGTAGAATACAGATTGCAGCTAACATAGCCACAGTACAGCCCATAGTCATGTCATGCTTAAAGTCACAATATCATAAAATTTTTCAGACCTACAAGCCATAAACCGCTTGGTGGTGCATAGTTAAAAAAAAAGAGGGAATAGAAATAGAAACTCTTAACAAATATTAATTGCAAAAGGAATGCATTAAAGCACGCACCCAAGTCAACATCCCAATCTTTGCCATATTCAACAACAAAACCATGATGAGAATCCAGAGTTGCCCCACCAACATCAGGAAAAAAAACTGCATGAGAGGGAGAAGAGGCAAGGTAAATGATCATACAATTTGTGTTATTTTGGACTAAAATAGGAAAAAGAAAAATCTTCTAGTGAACATATGATACAGCTTATCTAATATCAGCACAAATGTATCACCTTTAGATATAGGACGGATAAAACCATCCATAAGCTTGTCAAGCATTGTTTCAAGGCCAAAATCATCCAGAACAGCTCCGTATTTATTCATCGTATTTGGTCGCATGATTCGAAATTTTGTATCATTAACCCATGCCTCAAAATTTTCAACCTGGAAAATGACATTAAATAAGAGAATGCAAAAGAAAAAATAAACATCTGGATGTAAAAGACTTTTTTTTTTTGTGGGTTCAAGAGTACACACAATTACATGTGGCAATAAAACATAAGATTCACCTCTGCTACTAGCAATTCACAAAAGCGTGGCTGAAGCATCTCAAATGTGAGCACACCAGGAGAGGGTTCTGATATTATGCTTCTAAGACTGTCCTCTGTATTATCATTGATTGCTTTCATGAAGGAGGGGACAAAGAAAGTAACGGGGTGCATTGTGTATAACTCTCTTTTCAAAGGCTGCACAAATATGACAGAGCAAATGAGCAAGGCCAACAGATTGTTACTTGATTGCAGCATTCATAAAATATTAGCATAAAAACAACTCCCAAGTCCCAAACTTCATTTCTTCACAAGACTGAGAATTTGCACCTTAGACAGAAAACCAAATGAGATTACATATACAATAAAAAAAATATCTCTATCTCTACACTTCACATCTCTACTACCATCTTGAGACAGACCTAACCTCTCAACATTTTCATTGCTATTCCTCATAACCTGTAGCATTCTATATGGCAGATAGAACTAATTCAACCATGCGGAAGTCTCAATTTTCATAAAAAGGCTCCTTTATTTTTTCTAGAATGGGGGACGGGCAAAGCATGCAAGTTTATAAAAGGAGACTACCACCAAATGACCATTTAAAAACTTCTTGCAGCTTTGCTTCCAGCCAATCAGAACAACACTTCAGTGTGGAAAACAGGAGAAAATAAGGTAAACATAGAACCCCACTGTCCTCCACCTCCACACTAGTAAAGTAGAAAAAGTAACCAAATGTTACAATGTCTCATACCTTATAATGCGATATTATCTTCTGCCTGTATTCTCTATGTTTCTGAGCCTGATAAAAACATCAGAATGAAAGTTATGCAGTATTGGTAAGCAGTTGTCTACCTCATCTTTATAAATGACAAGTACAGTGAACCATAACAAAATACATCATGCCATTACAATGCATAATCCCCTGTTCCCAAATCAACACCCCGGAAGAGAGGAACCCTTCCCAACCTTGCATAATAGATATTCTCACTCATCCCAATCTCCAAGGAATCCTGGAATTACAAAATACTAATCCCAAGTATCAGCATCATTTTATCAAATAAGTAGAGTCCTGTTTTTAGGTTACCTTCAGTTACTACCCAGCCAATGCTGAACCTTGTTATTTTCTTTAATTTCAATAACTAGGAGTGCTTGAAATTTTCAAAAAAACTGATAGAAAATATACGCAGAAGCTGTCCACATTTCTTAGGTCGGCTTTATATATTTTTCCATGGTTTATTTTGTAACAGAGGAGCACCCCAGAGGCTACAGGCTTTAAGCTAAGTGAAGAAGAAAAGGATGGGAAAACTTCCATAGCAACTTTAGTAATGCCAAGAATAGTAAGGTGCTCTTAATTTATGTCCATGCAACTGTAAAGTTCCTAGCAAGTTTTAAGGCAATATTACGAAATTGTAATTAAACCTGGGCATTAAAAAGTAGCATGCTCATTGATAACTTTAAGATAGACAAAAGCGTGAGACATAAGATGAGTATATCCACCTTCTTTTGCAATTAATACACACACAAGGTTTTTTTTTTTCCTTTTCTGTCATTTTTTTAGTGAAAACTAATTTCAGAAATTACAAAAGCTCTTCCTAACAATACCATATATGATGATGCCATGCCACTAGAAATAATTTCCATTCTCTCTTGCTAACTTCATTCCAAATTTTACCAGAAAGCAAGCAAGAGTCTAAGGGCATTTCCGTCATTTCCATAATGATATGTCCGTTAGAGAATTGAAAAGGAAGAGCAAGCAAAACCCTAACAATGCAATTGACTTACCAGGAAACGAAACATAATTTTCAACGAAAAAAAATAAAAAAAATCAGAAGGCGTGGTAATTTGAACGTACTCTGGTTCGCTCTCCATGTGGCAAATACTTTAATAGAATATCTCTCATGAACTTCACTTTCTCTTCTCTACTATCATGAAGCATATTCGGCGGCAAGTATTTCTCCAGCGAGCTAAAAATCGAAGGACAAAAATCCAGTTGCAGATCTTCATAGCTCTCCGGCATGTGATCCTTGTTAGCGTGTAGTCTCAGCCTCTGACTCGGCACAATCACTGGAGCTGGTTTTTTCTCCGGTTCAACCACACCGTTTCCTCCTCCGGTCACCGGAGGTGATTCCCGGCGATCCCCCGACATGATGAAGGTCAGTCTGTGGAGGTTTGGAGAGTGTTAGGGTTTTGCTTCACTGCATTGATTGAGGATGAAACGGTAATATTTTTTAGGAGAATTAGGGTTTTGTTTATGTTTTTTCGGGAATTCTGGTAGTCAGGTTGCGAGCGTGAAATGAGAGCTTTTGTTGTTGCAGTTAGGGTTTGGTCAGAAGGTTATCGTATTTTTTATCATTTTCAGAGCACAAGTGTTAGTACGCGCTACTCTTGGAGCGTAACAAGAACGCGGATCTGGAGTGGGTGGAAATTAGACCTGCGAACTCTTATTATTTTTTCAATCCAGCGCGTGGCTGTGGTTGGATGATTTCGGTGTTAAAATGGACGGACGGGATAAGTATACTTATCCTCCAACTATCATACAATTCTCAATTAGGTCAAAAAAAGAAGAAGAAATTAACCCATTTAAAAGTTTTTGCCTTTGAAATCATAATAAGAAACATGGAACTCGTTCTCTGTTTGGTCATAAATTTTTAATAATGGATTAAAGCAATGTTCGATGGATTAAAGATTTAATTAACGTTGGTTTTTTTTTAAGTATCTAGTTAAGAATCATGTAATAATTTAATTGGGGGATTTGAATTAAATTAAGTTAGTGTTTAAGAGTATGGTAGTTATTGTTTTTAAAGTATTTTTTATTTAAAAATATATGAAAGTAATTTTTTAAAAAAAAATTATTTTTGACATCAGAACATCAAAACAATAAAAAAAATTAATTTCAAGCAAAACAAAATTCAAAAAATCATAAAATACGGTTTCAATTACAAAAACAAATAACATCTAACAACTCGTTTGTTTGTTGTAAATTATTTAAAATGATTTATATGAAAAGTGAATTCCTAAAAAGTGGATAATTTTTTTATATTTGGCAATATAATAAAAAATAAGTTGGAAAACACTTTCTAGTATTCGGTTATGCCATGAAAAATAAGCTGAAAAATAACTTATTAATATTTTAATTTTGTTTCAAGTTTATTAAAAGAATAGAGACCAAATCTAATAGATAAAGAGGTTAAAGGAGGATGAAATTAAAAAAAAACTTCAATTTCACAAATCATCTCAAATCAAATAAATAGCAATTAAAAGAATGGAGACCAAATTTGATAGTTAAAAAGATTGAAAAATGAGAAAATTGAAAATAAAATTCCAGTTTCATAAATTATTTCAAATAAAATAAATAGCGATCAAAAGAATGAGAATCATATATTATAGATAAAAAAAAAACTTTCAATTAAGAAAAGGATAAAAAAAAATAACAATCAAAAGAATAAGGATCAAAGTTGATATAAAAATCAAATTCTAAATGATGAAATTGAAAAAAGATAAATTCAAAACAAACTGTATAGTAATTAAAAGATTAAGAAATAAATTTGATATAATCAATAAATAACAAGATATTTTTTAAATGTTTTACAACTTCTGAAAAATGTATTTCTTCTAAAATAAAAGGAATGTTTTTTTGAAACCAAGCCAACAATTTTCCTTAACTGAAAAGTGTTTTTTGTTGATCAATTTTTCTAATAATAAATAAATATAGAAAAGTTTGGAAAATAATTTCTAGAAAACCACATTTCATCAAACAAACCGGGCATATCTTTAAATTAAGAGTTCATTTGTTTCATAAAAAACAATTTTTTAGAAACTATTTCCTAAACTTTTTCATATTTGCTTAACAATAGAAAATTTAGTTAATGGAAAACACTTTTTATTCAAAAAAACATTTATCTTAATTTTTAGAAAAGTATTTTTTTTTTATTTTGATTGGAATACACTTTCTAGAAGTTGTTATTTTATTATTATTATTATTTGTTTTTCTCTTATCTTTTTTTTAATTAATTTTTTTCTTATCTATCAGACTTGATCTCATTCTTTTATTGCTATTTATTTGATTTAAAATAATTTATGAAATGAGATTTTGTTTTTTAATTTCATCATCTTTTAAATTTTTTATTTGTTACATTTGATCTTTATTCTTTTGATTGCTATTATTTTATTTGAAATAATATATAAAATTAGAGTTTTTTTAATTCCATCATCCTTCAACTTTTTTATTTGTTATATTTGGTCCTTTTTTTAATAAACTTGAAAAAAAATAAATTATTAATAAATTATTTTTCCAACTTATTTTTCATGGTATAGTCAAGCACTGAAAAATATTTTTCAACTTATTTTTTATGATATTACAAATCATTGAAAAATAAACCACATTTTAGGAATTCACTTTTTATAAAAATAACTTTTCAAAAAAATATTTTTCTATTAAACAGATGAGCCTAGGTAGTTTTTATTTTACTTTTATATATATCTTCATTTTATTTTTTCAGAAGCTATCATCTATATTTTTATGGCTTTCCATTGTCAAGATGAATTGATGTGCACATAGAATGTGCTTGGTATGAGGTTAATGGAGTTGAGATGAATAAAAAGTAGTTATCCAATTACCCAAAGTAATGTGGTAAAAAAAACTAATAAATAGATAGGTATAAATTTTGGTTTTATGAACTTGTGGATATAACCACACTAACAAAATTTACAGTGTGAAATATTAAAAATTAGTATTAAAAAATTATAATTTGGCTTTAATGAAAAAAAGAAACCATCATTAGATTAATGAGAAGAGGTATGATGTAAGAAAACGATTGTGTTCATGACTTAATAAGTGAAATATGCATCACTAGTTTTCATATCTTGTGTGCTATTCCAAGCAACCTTATAAAATATTTTTTGATATTTTAATTAATTATAAGAATTTAAGTACATAAAATTAAAATCAATGAATATTATATGTGTAAATTCTTTAATTAAATATTTTGTAGCATTTAATATCATGAGTTTAAACAAATCAAGAAAAGAAATAGACAAGGAAAATTGTGTAATAATTAATCATGACAATAAGGAAAATTGTAATTAACTTGTACAATTTATAAATTTCCTATTTTAAAATGAAATCAGACTACTGCTACTTTATCAAATATTTCTTACGTTTAAAACCATTTATGATCATAAAATATTGTTTGGATTATATAAATTAAATTTTAAAAAAATATTACTAATCTTTTTGTCAAAATATTTTTCAACAACTATATATTCTAGATTACATAACCCATTCATTAAAGTTTTTTTTTTTAATCCATGCAACATGTAACCTTATATCATTTATTTTAATACATATAATATTTGATGAATATAAAATGTTTTAAGTCATTTATATTGTTACGGGAGATATCTTGGTGAATTATTAGATAGAAAATGGTAAAAATAGAAAAAAAATGCCTCATAGTTTTATAATAAATAGGAAATTCTAACTAATCTACTAGAGGTTGATTATATAATAAGTAAGGGGTTGATTATGTAATAGAAAAGATCATAATTACTTTATATATTATATCTAAGATGAGTTGCTTCGTGTTTGTTTTTTATGATAAAGTTGCCTATTATGC
>Ga0307509_10006547_pt1 | contig 15606 bp, 16 predicted proteins | sample 10_EM_MG_FD_202245 | JGI IMG/M metagenome (GOLD analysis project Ga0307509, IMG submission 202245) | Populus trichocarpa ectomycorrhiza microbial communities from riparian zone in the Pacific Northwest, United States - 10_EM | ecosystem: Host-associated > Plants > Roots > Unclassified | place...
TGTGTGCAGAGGAAAATATTCCTTTGGTTTCTGCAACAGGTTCTGTGCGTATGGGCAAAGCTGTTGGCCAAACGGTGAGTGCGAGATTAGGCCGGGCGCTTTTAGAATTAGGAGGTAACAATGCTATTATTATAACGGAAAATGCAAACCTTGATATGGCCGTCATAGGCGCAGTGTTTGGCGCTGTGGGTACAGCTGGTCAACGATGCACTTCTTCACGCAGGTTGATCATTCATGAGAAAGTTTATGAGGAAGTGAAAAACCGTTTGAAAAAAGCCTACGGACAACTTCGCATTGGCAATCCGCTTGATCAAAATAATCATGTTGGTCCACTCATCGATAAACTTGCAGTAAAAACTTATAAGGATGCGTTAGCGAAAATCAAAAATGAAGGTGGACATTTTTTGGTACCTGGAGGAACAGTGAATGGGAAAGGATATGAATCAGGATGTTATGTGAAGCCCGCCATTGCAGAAGTGAAGAATCATTTTGAAATCGTGCAGGCCGAAACTTTCGCACCTATTTTATACTTAATTAAGTACAAGACCATTGAAGAAGCCATTGCTTTGCAGAATGGAGTGAAACAAGGATTGTCTTCTGCAATCATGACCACTCGCCTGCAAGACATGGAAAAATTCCTTTCGCATGCTGGCTCTGATTGCGGAATCGCAAATGTAAACATCGGTACTTCAGGTGCAGAAATTGGCGGAGCCTTCGGTGGCGAAAAAGAAACCGGTGGTGGACGTGAGTCGGGCTCTGATTCCTGGAAAATTTATATGCGCAGACAAACGAATACCATTAACTTCGGTGAAAGCTTGCCACTGGCACAGGGTATCAAGTTTGATTTGTAAGTACTGGTTTGGAAAACCAACTAATTCAACCTATTTTTAACATTACCAATTAATCTTCTATGGCCCCCCGAAAATACCGCGCAGTAATGCTTATTGATGACAACGAGATCGATAACTTGATCAATCAAAAAATGATTGAAGCGGCTTCGATCACTGACAATATTTATACCCATACAGGGGCTAAAAGTGCCATTGAATTTTTAAAGAACATGGAGAAGATGGATGTGGCGGAGAAAGTTTTGCCCGATGTTATCTTCCTTGACATTGATATGCCGCTGATGGATGGATTTCAGTTTTTAGATGAGTTTGAAACCTTGTCTGCATTGACAAGAAAGAAATGTAGGATTGTGATGCTTACGTCCTCGATCAATCCGCAGGACTTTAACCGATCAAAAAAATACAACAACGTTAAGATGTATCTTAACAAACCTCTGTCGCACGATAGTATTTTGAAGATCGACGTGTAAGAGATCAGGCGTCTACCGCCCCTTCAATAGCAGAGAGCATTTCTACAAAACTCTCATCCATCTTAATCAGTGAAGTTGGAGCAAAGTAATTGACATTTACTTCTTTGAACTTTGGAATTATTGCGCTGATCTTCTTAGCCTTTTCTTTCTTTGCTTCACTGGTGGCTACGCGAAGGATTTTCAAAAACAGCAACACGTTTTCGCATTCGTCTTTTCCAAACATCCGAATCTGGCGCTGCACGCTGTTGGTAAGCTGGGTAAACAATTCAAAATCTTTCAGCATACAATATTGCAAGGCCAAAAGTGCCTTCACTTCCATCTGTACAAATGGGAATTTTTTCAAACCCACTTCGTTGAGCATATGATTGATAATTTTGGCCGCTTCATCATACTTGCCGGCATAATAACAACTGATAGCGCGGTAACATGTGTAGATGGCATGCTTAGGCACGTCTTGTGTCTCCGATTCAATATCCATCAGCAGACTTTCATTTTCTGCATAGAGTTGTTTCTCGGTATTGTTACGCAGGTGCCGTTCAATTTTTGAAATCAAGAAACGAGCAGTGAAAGTGTAATTCGAATAGTTAACCAGTAATGTGGCTACAGCATCATTCACTTCTTCATAATATTTCTCCGCCTGGCGATACACTTTATAGTGATTGTAATATTCAAGGTGAAGGAATTCAAAGACTAGGTTTAAATGATAATAAAGAGGATCTAGATTATAGGTTTCGAATATTTTCTGAACACGCGCAAAAATATCTTCGATGGCCTCGCCTTCATTAGCCATTTCGTCCGGCTCAACAAACAAACGATGAAAAATTAACATGCAACTGTGATAGACGTATAACCGATGCGATTCATACAGCTTTGAAACATTATGCATTTCTTTCATCAGGAGAGTTAACCCAAGCTTTTCCAATGGATCGCCAGTGAGAAAATAATTTCCATACTTTTTGAAGTAATCAGCAAGCAAGTCTTCAGCTTTATCTACAGCCAGCATGAAAGCAACGTGACGGTTATATAGTTGCGAGTAGTTGAAATACTCAGGGGAGTGAACGTGTAACTTCTTCAATGATTTGTAAACAACAGTAAGCTCACTGGCCAAGTCATAGTCCTGAAGTTCTTTCTCCAGTTTTCGAAGTGTAGCGATGGAGATCGTCCTTTTCTTGGTAAACAAAACTTCATTAAGGTTAGCCACCTTACGCAAAATATCGGTGCGTGGGCTTTCCATCTGTTGAAGCAAATGCTCTTCAATCTTTTGATTGAGTCGCGAACGCAAAGTATAGTAGGCATTAGCATTCACTTCCAGCTCAACCATAATCTTGCTATCGGAAAGCTGCCGTTCACGCAGCGACTTCAGCACATAGGCAGACTTCTCAGCATTACTCTCCATTAAAGAATCGTGGATCTCTTTATAATCCTTTTCAGAGAGCTGTTTGATGATGTTCTTTAGTTTGGCCATGTATAAACGCTTATGGATTTTAAAGTTACAAAAATTAAATCCGCATACAATAATCTTACAAGTAAGACAATAAGGCAATAATTCGCTAAAGAATATGTCAACTTATCCACCTATTTGGGGATGGTTTGCTTTTTGTCATTTGTCTTAAAAACTATACTATGGATGCTTATTCTCAAATGATAATTGATGCCGTAGCTCAGGTTAAGAATGCGGTGGTGAAGATTGATGTGTACAAGACAGTGCAAGGCAAATTGCGACCGGCTGGGTCAGGATCGGGTTTTATCTTTTCTTCTGATGGGATGATTTTTACGAATAATCATGTTGTAAATGGAGCAGAGAAAATCATGGTCTCCTTGCTCAACGAGAATGAAATTGAAGCGACCTTGATCGGTAAGGACCCAGACACCGATCTGGCCATTCTAAAAATCTATTCGGAGGGCTATTCCGTTTCTAAACTTGGTAATGCTGAGGCTTTGCAGATTGGTCAGCTTGTAATTGCCATAGGCAATCCTCTCGGCTATCAGCATACAGTAACCACGGGTGTGGTCAGCGCGCTTGGCCGTACGCTTCGATCTCAAAACGGAATGCTGGTGGACAATGTAATCCAATCCGATGCCGCTTTAAATCCGGGTAATTCAGGTGGCCCAATGATCACCACCGATGGAGAAGTGGTGGGTGTCAATACAGCGATCATCCAGGGCGCGCAGGGCCTGAGTTTTTCTGTTGGCATTAACACGGCTAAAGAAGTAGCCAGTCAGTTGATAAAGAATGGAAAAGTATTTAAAGCTTATTTGGGATTCCAATTGCAGGAAGTAAGCATCAACTCCAAAGTGAAGCATCATTATCATCTTGCTAACGAGAAGGGATTGTTTGTTGTGAACGTGGAAGAGAACTCACCGGCTTCGCGCTCGCAAGTCAAGGCGGGAGATATTATCATCTCTTTTAATAATAAACCGGTTCAGACATTGCATCAACTATTTAAGGAGCTGACGAGAAAGGAAATTCTCACAATGATCGATATTTCTGTAATTCGGCACGCAGAATTACTCAATGTAGGGATTTTCCCAATCCAGCGACAAAGCCTTTAAAATGGTTAGGTGGCCTTCGTGAGTATCCAGCGGCGCTTTCCCGCTTTAAATCTTACATCGGTAATCGAGTGGCTATTTTGACCGGTGATTTGTTATTTACTTAAGTCAACTTTAAGGTATCAAAGAAAAAAGAATATGAAAAATCTCCTGATTCTATTCGCAATGTTGACACTGTCGGCAAATGGATTTGCGGGAAATGTGCTCATCGGAAAAGTGACTTCTGTAATTGACGGCAACACTTTCGAGATGTTCGCCGAGGATAACGAAAGCTATAAGATCATGTTGTTTGGAATTGATAGTCCAGAACTAGGACAAGAGTTTGGAGAGAAAGCCAAAAAATCATTGGAGAAAATGATCCTCAATAGAAAGGTGACTGTAAACATTCAAGGCAAGGATCGTTGGGGAAACCGCTTAGCAATAGTGTTGATTGAAGGGACAATTGATCCTCGCTACGATTTATTAGAAGCGGGGTTGGCGTGGACTGCAGAACGCAACCCAATCCAAGAACTGGAAGTTATTAAAGAAAAAGCCCGAGAGAAGGGCAAAGGTCTCTGGAAAGAGCCAGATCCAACTCCTCCGTGGATTTATCGCAGGCAACAAACCTTGACGCAACTCAAGTCGAGTTAAAATAAAATTCAGAATATCTCGTTATACCCCAGTTATGAAACAAATAAAGCTGGGGTTTTTTGTTGGCTTATTAGGAATGTTGTTCCCTTTTTTAAGTCGCGCGCAAAGTAATTCGTTGGGTGATCGTGCACCTACCGCGATGGAACCCCAACATCACACAGTCCGTAAGCAACATATCACCCGCAAGCAAAAACTATTATTCAGAAAACCGAGTGTAAAACACACTCCAGATTATGAATACTATAATCACATGGAGCAAGAGGCTCGGGAGAAGCAACGAGAAAAATTGAAAGAAATCAAACTGCGCGGAATATCTCACCCTCGGCACACAGCGGAGTATAAGTTTTATGTACAAGCGGAGAACGTAGCAAAAGAAAAACAACGGATGCTTCGCAAGATGGCCAGACCACAATATTCAGACATCACTTATTTCGGCCATAAGCATAAACCAAAAAAACATTTGCCTTACGAGATGAGGTATTGCAAAGAGTGTGGGATAAGACATTAATTCCTTTGACACTAGATCTGGATCCATGATACTGGATGTTTGATTGCAAGTATCGAGGATATATAACCCAGTATCCATAATCCAACATCATTTTCTAACTTGTGCCGTGATGGACATCGCCTCCTACATCGAGCACACCAACTTAAGCCCAACTCTTACAATCAAAGACATCGATCAACTGGTTGTTGAAGCAAATCAGTTTCATTTTTTGGGAATCTGTGTGCCACCCTTTTGGGTGAAACGCGCCAAGCGAGAAATTGGAACCAACAAGATTTCATTGGTCACAGTCGTGGGGTTCCCTTTTGGCTATTCGATGACCGAAACAAAATTGGACGAGATCAAACGTGCAATCGATAACGGTGCCGATGAACTTGATGTTGTCTGGAATGTCTCGTCCTTTAAAACGGGAATTCCCTGGACTAAAATAGAAATTGCCAAGTGTGGTAAGCTGGCGCATGATCACCAAAAAATTCTGAAAGTAATTATCGAAACCGCGTATCTTTCCGATCCGGAAATTGTCACCGCCTGTAAAATGTGTGCAGATGCCGGGGTTGATTTTGTAAAAACCTCAACCGGTTTTGCAGCAAGCGGTGCAAAAGAAGAACATATAAAACTAATGAAAGCTTCACTGCCTTCATCGGTTGGTATCAAAGCATCAGGCGGAATAAAAACATTGGAACAAACTATTCAGATGATTGATGCTGGTGCCACACGCATTGGTACTTCATCAGGAATAAAAATTTTACAATCGCACACTAACCTAAAACCATGAACGACTTTTCCACACTCTTCCCTGAAGAAAAATCAATTCCAGCGTCCGTAAAATTACCATCCAACAACGAACAACGCGAATACCTCATCAATGGAGAAATGCGCACCTGGCAAGGAGGAATGAGCCCTGTTGCAAGCCCCATCTTTGTACGCGATGGTGCGGAGTACAAACAAAAAATAATCGGAAGCACACCACTGCTCACTTCCAAAGAAGCGCTTGAAGCATTGGATGCTGCTTTGAATGCCTATGATCTTGGCCATGGCGCTTGGCCGATGATGACGGTTGCTGATCGGATTCATCATGTAGAAATCTTTTTAGGTAAGATGAAGGAGAAGAGACAGGAGGTAGTGAATCTTTTGATGTGGGAGATTGGAAAGACACAGAAAGATTCTGAAAAGGAATTTGATCGCACGTGCGATTATATTGTGGATACGATTGGGGCCCTTAAAGATTTAGATCGCAGGTCTTCCAATTTTGTTCAAGAGCAGGGCATCATGGGACAGATCAGGCGCGTTCCTCTGGGCGTTGCGCTTTGCATGGGGCCTTACAACTACCCACTTAACGAAACATTCAGCACGCTTTTCCCAGCATTGATTATGGGCAACACGGTGGTATTTAAGCCAGCGAAGTACGGTGTGTTGCTTATCCGCCCCTTGTTGGAGGCATTCAGAACAAGTTTCCCAGCCGGTGTGATCAATGTGATTTATGGTCGTGGTCGCGAGACCGTTGGTGCGTTGATGGAAACTGGAAAAATTGACGTGTTTGCATTTATTGGCACGAACAAAGGAGCGAATGAATTAAAGAAAGCACACCCCAAGTCGCATCGCTTGAAAGCGATCCTTGGCCTCGATGCAAAAAATCTTGCTATTATTTTACCCGATGCTGATCTCGACAATGCCGTGAGCGAATGTATCCTTGGTTCACTTTCATTTAATGGCCAGCGATGCACAGCCATTAAAATCATTTTTGCACATAAAGACATTCAAGAGCAGTTTATTAAAAAGTTTTGTGAGGCGGTTGAAAAACTTAAACCAGGCATGCCTTGGGATGCTGGTGTTTCACTAACGCCCTTGCCAGAACCTGGAAAGACCGACTATCTCAAGGCGCTAGTGGACGATGCAGTCGCAAATGGTGCTAAGATTATGAATAAGAATGGAGGAGAAACATCTCACACCTTTTTTTACCCAGCAGTGCTTTACCCGGTAAATGACAAGATGAAAGTTTACTTTGAAGAGCAGTTCGGTCCTGTAATTCCAATCCGTTCGTTTGAAGGAGAGAAAGAAGTTATTGAATACATTCTCAACTCTAACTTTGGCCAGCAGTTAAGCATCTTTGGAAAAGATTCTAAAACGATTGGACATTTGATCGATGCATTTGCAAACCAAGTGGGCCGTATCAACATCAATGCGCAATGTCAGCGCGGGCCGGATTTGTTTCCATTCAATGGAAGAAAAGATTCAGCTGAGGGCACGTTATCAGTAACAGATGCATTGCGTGTGTTTTCCATTCGATCCCTCGTAGCTACAAAGATCACAGACGACAACAAAAAGATCATCGGCAATATTATCCGTAACCGTGAATCAGCATTCTTAAGCACAGATTATATTTTCTAAACTTGATCGGCTTGATTGGTGAAACATTTGAATATTCTTGTTTCGGGAAAAGTGCAAGGTGTTTTCTTTCGGGCATCTACGAAGGAGCAAGCCGATCAATTGGGTGTGAAAGGATTTGTACGTAACGAACCCAATGGGGATGTGTACATCGAGGCTGAAGGAGAGGAGGATAAATTGAAATTATTTTCGGATTGGTGCAAGCATGGTCCTAACCGTGCTCTTGTTGATTCTGTTAAAGTTGAAGAATCTGATTTTAAAAATTTTGTTTCGTTTGAAGTGAGGCACTGAAATTAATCCTCCGCCACCTCTACATCCACACGGATATTTTTTCTGGCAAATGAACTGCTCTTGTCGTGGAGCATGCGGTTGCCACCCCATCCTTTTACCTCAACTCGATTGTCGGGAATGCCCTGGTCTACCAGCCACATCTTAATCGTTTCAGCCCTGGCTTCTGATAGCTCTTTGGCAGAGCCACTACCATTGACTACATCTTTCGTTATCTTAAAAAAATCCTGGCTTGGCCCCATATAAATAATCTTCCCGCGGCCATTGCCATTGGTATGACCATGCAATAAAATTTTCATGGTAGGGCTTGCTTTCATCAACTCCAATAAACTATTCAATTGATATTTGGAATCGGGGAGCATGATCGCTGCATCGTTATAAAAATAAACATTGTACAAAGTAGAGATGTCGCCTTTATGTATCTGGCTCAACCCGAAATTGATCATATAAAAATTACCCACCAGAGTGACATAGGGTCTCAAGGTATCCCGTTCTGTTTCTTTGTAGTTGATTTCCAGTTGCTCTTTTCTGAATCCAAAAGTGTTGCTGATCAATGTCAGGTTTCCACTTTTAGTTCCGGGGTTAGGTAATTTGATATAATCATTCCCTTTTACGCGTGTAATTAGCTTACTCGTTTCTGTATTGACTACTTCTACTTCGCCATCGATTACTTCGTTGTTTGTTAAATTAAATAGACTTAGAAAGACCGGAGTATTTTTTAATGTTTGCGGAAGGATAACTGGAGCGGCTTTTGGGTTTTCTACAACTTCTGTAACCACCAGTTCGGGTTTCTTTTCTTCAGCCTTTGGTTCTTCTTTTATAGCGATAGATACTGGTTCTTCCTTTTGGGGTTGTGGTTCGGTCTTGGTTATAGTGGGTTCTTTTAAATCAGCCTCATCTTTTATGGTATGCACCCAAGCATCAGCAAAAGATTCTTCCTTTCTAATTTTCTCGTACTCACTAATGCACTCATCGCGCGATGTAATTTGGTCCAAATAAACATACCAGTACTTACGGGTAGCCTCAAATCCGTAGTCAGTATGCCGCCCACTTTTGTTTAGCGAAGTGGACAAGCGTTGGGCATAATCTTCATGCTCTGGAGAGAACGCTGCTACCACCAGGTAATAACCTTGAGGAAGTTTTTTAGCAACTTGGGAAGATTGAGCAAGAGACGAAAAGGAAGCGATAAGGATGAAAAAACAAAAGTAATTTTTAATCATGAAATGAAATGGTTAAATCTAATTTACACGTAAGCCTTGAATTTTCCAATTAGAGAGACCTCAGTTGTTTGTTAAAAGTCAGTTTACTCCTCTACCACCTCCACGTCCACACGAATATTTTTGCGAGCATGCGCACTGTTTTTATCGTGGATCATGCGACTGCCACCCCAACCTCTTACAGTTACGCGACTGTCATTAACACCTTGGTCTACCAACCACATCTTTATCGTTTCAGCCCTGGCTTCTGATAACTCTTTGGCTGAACCGGTGCCATTGACCACGTCACTAGTGATCTTAAAAAAATCCTGGCTTGGTCCCATATAAATAATCTTTCCTCGCCCACCGCCATTGGTGTGACCATGCAGCACAACCTTAAGGTTTGGATTCTCTTTAAACATTTGCAACAAACTATTCAATTGATATTTGGAATCAGGAAGCATGATGGCGGCATCATTATAGAAGTAAACATTAAACAGTGTTGAGATGTCTCCCTTATGAATTCGAGACAACCCAAAATTCACCATGTAAAAATTACCGACCAATTCCACATAAGGTTGCAGGGTATCAGCTTCTGTGTTTTGATAATGAAGTTCATGTTGTTCTGGACGAAATCCGAAGGTTCTGCTAACCAAGCTTAGCTGGCCGCTTTTCGAACCCGGATTAGGCAAGGTTAAATAGGTATTGGCTTTCACTCGAGTGATCAGGCGTGCGTGTTCAGTATCCACTATTTCAATATCTCCATCAATTACCTGGTTGTTCTGCGTGTTAAATAGACTGAGAAAAACCGGGGTATTGTTAAGGTTTTGAGGAAGATATACAGGATCAGACGGCGGATTTTCTACCACCTCGGTGACAACGGGTTTTTGTTCTTCAGCTTTTATCTCTTCGACTCCTTTAGCCTCTTCAACCTTCTTCGTTTCAGTTATTTTTTCTTCTTCCTTTTTTATGACGGGCGCAGGAGTTGCATCTACTTTTTGAGCCATAGGTTCTTCTTTCTTTGCGACCACAGGCTCGACAGCCTCAAAGCCATCTTTAATAATCCTGACCCATGCTTTCTCAAATGTCCGGGCTTTTCTAACCTTAAGCATCTGTTGAACGGATTCCTTAAAGTCTGAATATTGATTGAGGTAAACGAAGAACAACTTTCGGGTGGGATCCAATCCATACTTTACATGGAGCCCTCCCTCGTTGAGTTTGGAGGAATAACGCTGAGCATATTCTTCTTGATAGGAAAAAAAAGCGGCCACTACAATATAATAACCCTTTGAAAGGGGGTTATTGTTGGGTTGCTGAGCGAAACTTCTTGCGGATAAAACAATTCCAGCAAGTAGCGGCAAAGCGCAACTGTAGATTTTAGCCATGGATGAAACTGGTTGACAAGCTAAAATTATCGAAGAATTATCGAAGTTTCAACTTTATGGGACTTAACTAATTACGTCTGCACGCAATCAGAAGATTGCCTTCAGGAAACCCCATCCATAACCAGTCAGCTGGGTTATTGCCGATGGCAATGAAAGTATGGCAACCAATGCTGATTTCGTTTTTCTAAAAGAATCGATGCCAATGGCCACCAGGTAAAGCAAGGATAAGAGAATGGCAATCTCGCCAAATCGTGAGCTGATAAGGTAAAGAGGCAGCAGGCAAACAAGCCCCAAAACAAAAAAGGTCGGGAACCAATGGACCAATTTTACTTCTCCCCGATGGGCGCGGCCGACCAATACACGGCCTTTGCCGAAATTGGAAACTTGCCTGAAAAATTCCTTGAGCGTAGCACGCCTTTGATGATAAACAAACGCGTCGGGAATGAGCCCTACCTTTAGCCCCATCTTTTTCATACGAACACTCAATTCAATATCTTCAGCAAACCGGTCAAAGTGAAAACCTCCGGTGATTTTAAATACATCGCGGCTGATGCCCATGTTGAAACTTCTCGGTTGAAAGTTTTTAGACTTCCCCCCGCGAATTCCTCCGGTAGTGAAAACGGATGACATGGTATAAGCCATAGCTTGTTGAAGAGGTGTAAAATTTTCATGGCCGCGATCCGGTCCGCCCCAGGCATCGAACTTATTTGTTAGTAATGACTTTTCAACGGATTCTAAATAGTGAGGCGGAATTTGGCAGTCACTGTCGAAAACAATAAAGTATTCCCCGTTAGCTTTTTCAAAACCAAAATTCCGGCTGGGGCCAGGACCCGAGTTGGGTTTAAAGAAATATTGACTATGAAGTTGCTGTGAATATTTTTCGAAAATTTTCTCACTGCGAATAGAGGAGCCATCTTCCACAATCAATACTTCAAAATTCTTAAAAGATTGCTTCGTTAAACTTTGTAACAGATCATCCAATTCTTGCGGACGATTGAATACGGGAACAATAATGGAATATTTAGGCGAAGCCATCACGGCAAAAATAGCGATTACCAATCTTTATTTATCTTCCTTCTCAAAATCATATTCTATGAAAAAGATCCCGGTATCGATAGTGATAATTCTTTTATCAACTTATGTGGAGGCACAAGATTATTCCAATGATGTGAAATCGACGGATGCTATTGTAGCTGCATTGTATGATGTAATCTCGGGGGAATCCAATACGCCGCGCGATTGGAACCGTTTTAAGAATTTGTTCAAATCGGAATCAAGATTAATTCCCACACGCAAAACGGAGACGGGAGATTTTACATTAAAAACATTAAGCACTGAGGAATATATTCAACTTTTTACTTCTCGTGTTAGCACTGGTTTTTTCGAAAAAGAGCTTCATGGCAAGACAGAGACTTATGGAACGATTGCATGTGTTCAGCACCTATGAAACAAAGGAAAAGAAAGATGGAGCACTAACCGTGGAATCAACAGCATCCAGTTGTTTAAAGACAAAGACCGGTATTACATTCTAAACATTTTCTGGTGTCCAGAAAGCATGGGCTTTCCTTTGCCCGATCAGTATTTAAAATGATTAAATAAAAAGATTAGCTTTGCCTATCAATTCGGTTATGCCTATGAAGCTGACATTCTGATACCACAACTTTCAAATCAGATAGCTGGTATCCATTTCTTTAAATCAAGTCGTTGCGACTTGAAGTTTTCTATTAATTAGTTTTAAAGTCAGTTTCAATCATGGTTTATTTTAAACGCATAAATTATTTTATTCAATTATTTAAAAAGGCGGTGAAAGGTGAAGAAGAAAACTTCACCGAAGGGAGTATCAACCGAGCAATTTTTCTTTTGTCTGTTCCGGCCATTTTGGAAATGATGGGCGAGGCAGTATTTGCGGTAGTCGATATGATTTTTGTTAGTCGACTGAATAACAGTGACGCGGTTGCCGTCATCGGGCTTACTGAATCCATGTTGGCGTTAGTTTATTCATTGGCCTGGGGAGTGAGCATGGGTGCGACTGCAATTGTAGCGCGAAGAGTAGGTGAGAAAGACGCCGAAGGTGCTGCGGTTGCTGGCGTGCAAGCTATTTTAGTTGGAGTGGCCTCTTCATTGGCAATTTCGGTAGGAGGGTTGTTTTTCTCTAAAGACCTACTTCTGTTAATGGGCGCATCGGAAAGTGTCATTCGAGTTGGCGAAGGTTTTACCTTCTGGATGCTGGTCGGCAACATCACCATCATGATGTTGTTTTTGATCAATGGAATTTTTCGTGGTGCTGGTAACGCGGCCATAGCCATGCGCGTGCTGTTGCTCGCCAACTTCTTTAATCTCATACTTGATCCGATATTAATTTTCGGATGGGGACCAATTCCTGGCTTTGGCGTGGAGGGTGCTGCTTTCTCCACAAACATTGGCCGCGGACTTGGCGTAGCTATTCAACTATACTACCTCTTCTTTGGAAAGAGTATTGTAAGGTTCAGCAAAAACAATTTTAAGGTTGATTGGGGAATTATTGTTCAAGTGATAAAAGTATCAGCAGGAAGCACAGGGCAGTTTTTGATTTCTTCTGCCAGTTGGGTTTTCCTGGCAAGAATTATTTCTCATTTTGGAAGTGCCGCGATGGCGGGCTATACGATGGCGCTACGCGTAATTATTTTTACCATTCTTCCATCGTGGGGAATGGCCAACGCCTCGGCAACATTGGTGGGACAGAATCTTGGCGCTGGTCGCCCAGATCGTGCGGAGAAATCGGTTTGGAAATCGGGACTTTACAATATGATTTTCCTTTCTTTTGTAATGGTCACCTTCCTGTTTTTCTCAAGTCCTATTCTCCGATTTTGCTTTACCGCCGATGAAGAAGTTTATGCCAATGGTATTCGATGTATGCAAATCGTAGCGCTTGGTTATTTGTTTTATGGATATGGAATGGTTATCTCACAATCATTCAACGGTGCTGGTGATACACGAACGCCAACCTTTCTCAACTTTTTTGGCTTTTGGTGTTTCCAAATTCCGCTGGCTTACTTCCTTGCCATTCAAGTAGACTTTGGGCCCAATGGAGTTTATGCTGCCATCGCGATTGCTGAGTCAGCCATTGCTGTGGCTGGAATAATTCTTTTCAGAAGAGGGAAATGGAAGCTGGTGAAAGTTTAGATTTTGTTTCCTCTAAAAAATTCTTCCACACCCATTCTCTTTTTTCCTTCGGGTTGAAACTCAAGGATGGAAATCCAACCATCCTGGGTTTTGACTTTTAGATAGGTCTTGTTGTCGGTTTCAATGTTTCCTGAATTTCCTGTCGACTGTCGACTGTCGACCGCAGTCTGAACACGGAATAATTTAAATACTTTTCCGTTCAATGTCGTCCATGCGGCAGGATAAGGACTTAATCCTCTCACAAAATTCCGAATGATCTCCGATGGTTGATTCCAATTTACTTCACAAGTCTCCTTGAAAATTTTCGGAGCATGCTTTGTCTCATTTGTTTCTTTTTGAGGAAGAGATGGATAACTACCTTCTTCAATGGCTTTCACTGTTTTTAAAACCAATGCTGCACCTTTGTGCATGAGGCGTCCGTAAAGTTTTCCAGCATCGTCATCGTCATGGATTGTTTCTTTCTCCTGAAAAATGATGCTGCCCGTGTCGATTTCATGCTTCAAAAAAAATGTGGTGGCACCGGTTTCTTTTTCTCCGTTCATGATCGCCCAGTTGATTGGCGCAGCCCCACGATATTGTGGCAACAATGATGCGTGTAAATTGAAAGTGCCGAGTGAAGGCATCGTCCAGACTACTTCAGGCAACATCCGAAAAGCAACTACTACTTGCAGATTGGCATTGTAGCTTTTAAGTTCTCCCAAAAATTCCGGTGACTTTAAATTCGTTGGTTGAAGAACAGGGATATTATGTTTTAACGCATTTTCTTTTACAGGAGAAGCCGTTAATTTTTGACCACGACCTTGCGGTTTGTCAGGAGCAGTGATTACAGCAACGACATTGAAATTATTTCCCGCAAGAATTTCCAAACTAGGAACAGCAAATTCAGGTGTTCCCATGAAGATGATACGAAGGTTATTCATTTTCTTTTTTCATCATTTTGATCAATCGCTCGTCAAAAAATAATGACTCAGGTTTGTTAGCTTTTACTTCTTTGAACATTTTATGCTTTGGATTGATGAGAAAGTTAAACGTGTTGCTCATCAATGCCGAAGGTACTTTCATCAGAAGAAACTTATTGGCATCAAGAAACTCATTACCAATTTGCTGCGTGAGTTTTGGATTTCGATTCCAGGTTTTAGGGAGCTGTGGCAAATAAACAGGAGCATGATCAGGTGCAGCTATAGGTACCATCACGTAATCGGATGAAATATTGGTAAGCGGAACACGAAGGGCTACTTCCAAGGCAGCAAGTAAATTATTTTCAGCAGTATACACTGCGTATTGTCCACGTGAGTTCCAGCGGCCTCCGTAAAGAAAAGCCCCCTGGCCAGTAAGATCTTTCGCCCATTTTTTTAAGGTGCATCGATAAAGAATCATGCCAACACACCATGCTCGAGCCTTCCCAAAACGATGAGCAACTCATCAATGCCATTTCTTGTATGGATATGATCAATGGGTTTCTCACCATTCAAGTCGATGGAAGGTAGATTCAACCACTCTGAGAAAGCTTCAAGACTATTAAAAAGCTCTTTTCCCTTTGCATACAGTTGTGCCAGATGAATAAGCCGATCGGAAATGTAAAGGCGCATTCGTTCCCCAGGTTTATAATTATCCAATGTGCGTTTGGTAACGTCTAGATAGCGAAAAACCCTTTTTTCATCCAACTGACTCATGCGTAGAAAAAAAACGAGGGATTGTTTCGGTAGACCTAATTCAGCAAGAGTGGATAGATTCTCAGTATTCCCTAACACTTTTTTTCCACCTAAAAGACTAATAATGACGGTAGATTCCATATTGGAAAATTTTCCACAAATATAACGAAAATTTTCCGACTAGTCCCTCAAGGCCTTTCTCATGTACTTTTTGCAGATTGGGCAATTGCTCCATACATGTCCGCGAGCGGGACAAAATTGGCGACCGAAATAAATAATTTGAAGGTGGGCTTTGTTCCACTTCTCTTCAAGAATTAATTTCTTTAAATCCTTTTCTGTTTGTTCCACACTTTTCCCGTTGGATAACCCCCACCGATACGCGAGCCGATGGATATGTGTATCAACCGGAAAGGCAGGCTTGCCAAACCACTGTGTCATCACGACTGATGCTGTTTTATGGCCAACGGCCGGAAGCTCTTCGAGTTCTTCGAAAGTAGCAGGAACTTCCCCATTATACTTTTCCACCAAAATTTTT
>Ga0307509_10006548_pt1 | contig 15605 bp, 11 predicted proteins | sample 10_EM_MG_FD_202245 | JGI IMG/M metagenome (GOLD analysis project Ga0307509, IMG submission 202245) | Populus trichocarpa ectomycorrhiza microbial communities from riparian zone in the Pacific Northwest, United States - 10_EM | ecosystem: Host-associated > Plants > Roots > Unclassified | place...
GAGGGTGTGCTTCTCTGTAATAGCGGGCTAGTTCCTCACGTCCGCCTCGCCCACAGGGCAGTTCGTCAGCAGGAAGTGATGAGCGGAAAAACTCGGCTGTTGAAAGCCATGTATCAGGGTCAACTCTCGAAACCATTGCAAAAGTCCGGGAGAATCAGGTTCTTTGCGAAGGTCCTCTAACGTATATTTGGGTGATGAAGAGAGTTAATATATAATACACTGTACACCTAGAACAAAGAACGCCAGGATAATTAACAAGTAAACATCGGCCATGCACGGGACAAGGCTATCCTACGTAAATTAAACAAAGGGACTGAGCACCATCGTTTTTGGCTTTTAGATTTGGCGCCCTGGGATCAAACAATGAAAGGCATTGCACTACATTAGTTTGCTCATGATAAATCACTCGGGATGTCCCTCCCACCCGCTCAGGGGAGGGGAAAGAGAATCCGGAGCCTCGCTCTTAATTGGTGTATCAGAGCACCCCTTCCTTTATCAGATTTGACGGAATCCTTGTGGTTGTCTCGATCTATAGGCGGTATCCGATCACTATACGTATGTAACTCCAAGAACCGGACACTATTCTAGGCTTGGACGTTGCAGTCTCCATTAGTAAGGACTAGTCTCATAGTGAGGTTTATGTGGAATTAAACAGAGTAGGATTGATTACTCTATGTTTAGAAATTCAACATTGGCATTCCCGTTATTCACAATACCGAAATTTGTCCTATCATTGGGTGTGACTATTCTCTCTTTCAAAAAATGTGATAGCCATCTTATAACACTCTTAATTACCGTGTTTACTAGAGTAATTGAACCTCGTGCGAAGACGTCCGAAATTCCATCTCTTGGATAGGGGGGCGAACGCACAGCGAAAACTGACTCCCTCTGACCGAGCTTAAGACAGAAAAGAGAGAGGAGAGTCAGACCATACCGGTGGGGGCAACTCAACGCCCTAGCGTGAGGTTCAATCACTCCAGTAAATATCATACGGTAAGTGATAATTAGCATTAAGATAATTGAGGGGGGGGGATGAATATTTCAGAAAGCAGAATGGGCAAGTTTCACAAGCTCTCATACAACCTGTAGAAAGTATTACTAAAAGAGTGTGTGATACAGTAGCTACTGACTGGTACTATATATTTTATTACTCAAATTAATTGATCAATTTCAACTTAAAAATCTTTCTACAATATATAATATTGATTTCTACTTATTTATATTCCAATTTGAAGTACTTGTTTGTAGGAATATGATACCTCAAGATTTAAATATCCTAGGACTAGTGAATTTTATCAGGTAGAAGACTATAATATGCAATATTGTTTACTAGTATTAGTGCTATAGAAACTGAAATAATTAAGTTGTAAATAAGTTTTGTATAAATAGAGTTATCTAATAAGTTTGATTTCTTTTCTAATTTTGTCTTTATATTCTCTAACTTAAAGTAAGTTGAGCTTCTCTATGTTTTTTTTTGACATTCTTTTAACACTTTTTAATAGTAGATAGCTTTCAACTTTATAGCTTATAAATTAACTATAATATATAGCTTTTACAATAAAAGATTCATAACTGTAGAAAGTCTAAAAGGTTTAATTAGTATACCTAAAAGAAGGAGGATAAACACTTTTTTAATATACCCAATATGAGAGATTTTAAAATATCATACATATCCAAGATGTACTTTTTATATAATATTATAGTTTATAGGATTAAATTCAGCAAATATGATAAGTAAGAATAAAATTATCAGAGAGACTTATAGAATCTAGATAGTAAACATGCAAAATTCTATACTAGCTTGCTATTTATTATATGATATGTACCTACATTTTTCAAAATATTTAACCTTTTTCCCAACCAGATTATACATATTATTCTTAAGCTCATTTGTAAAGAAGAAACATTTTCTGATAGTTAAAGATATTTTATAATTCAAATTAATAAAAATAATATCAAACAGTTATTTACTAAATATATAATGAAATTAAGAGTATGATACTCTTACATCTAAAATCAGTCTTGTCTTACAGGTTCTTTCACTTTAGTAATTCTACTAAAATTCCAATATAATTAATTTTATTAATTTTTAAATTAATATTATAACATTTGAGAAAAACAGACTTTATATTATATTGTTTGATTACAAAGTATAATAAGCTCTTCACTGGCCTCAGGCTCTTTATATTCAAGTTTTCCTTTCCTAACCTCGGTTGGTAATCACACATTGTATATTTTAGTATACTTTAAAAGTTATCATGTAAATTTCATATAATTCAAGTATTATACTAGTAAAAGAGAAATCAGACTGCACTTACTAAGCAAAGATAAAACTTGTATTCCTATATTTACCTATGTTTGCCTATATGTTTTCTCAATTATAGACTCTTTTGAATCAAACAATTGACTTTAGCTAGTATTGACTTCTTAGCTAATTTTAAGTTATAGGTATTACTTAAAGTCTAATTAATATTTAAGACTTGAAATTTAGAACATTTTTAGTGTCCCTTCCTCTCTTTCATAACTTACTTACTACCCAAATCCTACCTTTTTTACTAATTTCTTTGCTTATATGTTATCAAAATTAACTTCAAGTTCTTTAAGCTTCATAACTTGTTATCTTCTATTCATCATTATCAGATTATTTCAAAATACACATCCTACCTCCTTCTTTAATCTCTACTATCAATTATAGCGGACCTACAAGAAGTTACTATATACTATTCTAGGCAATGTCACGGAGAACAGGCAGAGGTCTTTAGAGTACGGTATCCTTATATTGCTCACAATTCTATAATAATATTATTATAGTCTTCACTTTTTAATTCCCTCACCAATGTCGGTCACTCGGTGGGTTGGGCCCTCGTTTACCCCTGCGCCCGAGATAATTCTACCTACCGCGAGAGCGCAGTGGGTAGTTTAAACAATTGGACGCAAAGAAGCAACCCAGACAATGATATAACCGAATTACATAACCAAAACGCCAAGCCGTCCCATCCCTGAAACAGCAAAGCAACCGTCCCCACAAACACCTTAGGCATTGGGGCCCAAAACGCAGGGGGGAATATCCCACAAAAATACCGATTACAGGAAACGTCCCCTCCATTCCCCTCCACCCTTTCCCAAACGCTTCTCGCACGCAAACCATCACCACTGTTTTCACCACTGCCACTCACGAATCTTCAGTCACACGCAGACATACGCCCCACCCCACCCCACCCCGCCGGCCAAAGTGAAAACAATCAACCAGCCAATTGAATCACGTTTTTTTCTTTCCGACGATGCTCTCCCTTCTCCGATCATCCTCATCATTAGCAGCCGCAGGTGTCACTGCTCCCCGTTGCTTCCGCTGTTTCTCGCACTCTTCCGCCTCTTACTCGGACATAACGAAGATTACGATTTCCGGGAAACTGTTCAGAGCCCCGGAACTAAGCACTACCAGTAGCGGCCGCCAATGCATCCGTTACACGGTCCGTTCGTGGAAGGGTGGGGAGAAGGCGAACTACTTTAATATCATGTGTATGACCGACAATGCGAAGAGCATCGAGTTCATCACCGGACTGCCGAAAGGGTATGTATTATATGTTTGTCTTGTCGCCCTCCCGACCCGTCCACACACCGGTGATCTTCCATATGAACAGATTTTCTCCCTCCCTCTCCCTTTAAGGGCCTTGGGGTATTATTGATCGGAGTAATTGATTGAATTCATTGACTGACTAAATGGTGACATGGCGGTGGCGCTGTTGGGGATTTTAGCACTGTGGTAGTCGCCGAGGGTGAATTCAGCCCATACCAACTAGCTCAGAAGGACGGCACCAGGGTCTCCAGATACTCGATCTTCTCCAGTCCGTGTAACCATGCCCCTCCCCTCTCCTCTCGCTCTTACTAAGATTCCGCAGACAACTTACATGTGATCGAGAGGGGAAAGCCCGATGAAGAAGTAGCCCGCGAAGAAATAGCCGGCAAAGAAATAGCCGGCAAAGAAGCAGCCGGCAAAGAAGCAGCCGGCGAAGAAGCAGCCGGCGAAGAAGTAGCCCGCGAAGAAGTAGCCCGCGAAGAAGTAGCCCACGAAGAAGTAGCCCACGAAGAAGTAGCCGGCGAAGAAGTAGCCCACGAAGAAGTAGCCGGCGAAGAAGTAGCCGGCGAAGAAGTAGCCGGCGAAGAAGTAGCCGGCGGAGACGCTCAAGCTCAAGCTCAGCCAGCACCCGTGCCCGCGCCCGCGCCCGCATCCGCCGAGGGCGGTGGGACTCCCGAGAATCAGGCGCCCAACTGATCTCTCCTTCCTCTAGTCTAGGCCTCCGAAAAAAAACTCACCCCCCGCAGAACGAGAAGGCACAAGGGAGGGGGTGCATAGGAGGACGGAACGGGCGTATATCTATTAACTTTCTACATTTTCGTTCCTTCTCTCTTGCTCATTCCCCTTTTACATCCATTTGTGTATCACCACGGCGACACCATCCAATGTGATCGATAGCCAATTCACCAACCCTCACCCCGGAATAACTGGTACCGTAGTAGCCGCGGGTTGGATTGGATTTACATAGGTTGTCGTAAGGATACCTACAGTTGCTTTCCATCGATTTGTTTTTTCTTCACTTTTTATAGAAATGTTCATATTCTTTTGTTTTGTTTTCCTTATCAATTTTTCTGCTACCCCCTATTCCTTTCTCTCTCTCTCTCCCTTTCTTTCTTTCTATCTCCTTCACCAAGGGAAATTACCTTCTCGCATCTTATTGTAGGGGGAGGCTTTTTTCCTTCTTTACTTTTTGCTTTCGTGATGATAAGAATGTATCATACTTCATGATTCATCACTCGAACCATCTGAGACATTGGGAGTTGGTGGGTCGGGACGCTTGATTTGGTGGCGGGCTTGAGCATGGCATACTCGGGTGAGGGTTTGTGAAGGTCGGAGGGTGGGAGGTTGTGAGTTCTCACATGGTATGGCGTGGTAGTGAGAATGCTCGCACAGTTTTCATGCTGCCTTGTATTTACTCTAGCTATTCGATCGGCTGGCGGACCCGCGATGCGACTCAAGCTTTGGAGGTTGAGACAGGCTGCATGCCATCTCCTGTTTATAAAATAAGTGGCATCCACAGTGGAAAGCCTCACGACATGTCCCACCTGACTTACCGTAGCTGTGATTTGTAAGACCCATGGCAGCCGGTTGGTGCCCAGGATGTTACGTTCTGATCAAAGAAATGTAAGAAAGAGAAATGCAGAGCGTTTCTATTAGTTAAGTGTACAATGAACTAAAAGTGGAAATTTTCTAATATAGTAGACACATCCTCCACCGCAGCCGCAGAAGAATAAAAGGTTAATTTTTTTTGCCCGTAGCCAAAGCAGCCTGACCAAAGCGTGAACACTATCCATACAAATCACAACCCCACACCCCACACCTCACCCCGTTTATTGTTTAAATATTAACAGATCGTCGCTCTCCTGTTCTCTACGACGATATCCTTGTCAACGCGGATTCCCCGGTCGTTGTAGGTTACGTTTCCAGTATATGCTCTGACGATGAAGCTCGGGCGTTCGCCCGCCAGGGGCCGCGCGGGGTTTCTTGGGTTCGCCTCTATGTCGATGTCGAAAGTTCGGTTTCTAGCTATATTTAAAGTTGCGGTCGGGGATTCCGTGACTGACCTAGGAGGCAAATTAGGATTTGACTCAAGGGGCAGAATAGGGGATAATAAACGTGCTTATTGTTAGAGGTCTCGGGGTGAGATTCATTACTACTACTTCCTAGCTGTCGTCGAGATGCCCAACGCTTTAACAGGTAGCTTCCAATGGTACCCCTGCCACTTTGAGAACCACTTTGATTGTTTCCAAGAGTAGATGTTCCCATCGTGGAGTCTGGGAGGTATCTCCCGATCCCAATTGTATCCAACCAGCCCCTATACATCTTCAATGCATCACCCCCCATTCCAAAGACGAAGAAAAGGATATATCCTGCACCGACGCTGACCCACCGGTCGAATTGGACAATATCGTATGAAGGTATTCTGATAATGTAGTTCCAACCATTGCCGTGGACCGAATCCCAATCGTAAGCAGTCCAAGGCTGATCTAGGTTCCGATAAAAGACATAGAAAGTCAACGGGAGATTAATAACCAGAAGGACCAGAGAGAGAACGAATAAACGAATAAATCTCGATGTTGTAAGACCGGAATTAGAGCTTCGAAGGATGTCTCCGAATTGTTGGCGATACCTGTGGACGCGTACTAAGACCAGACCTATAAGTAGATAGTTAGTGAAAGAAGGAGGATAAATGAGTGATAACATGTGATGAGGGATGAGAAAACCAAACCTGCATAATAAGCAGAAACGAGTGAAACAATTGGCGGCCAGATCAAGACCAGTGGAATCGAAGGCCAAGAATCGCCGATGGTAGGTGTACATCCAGTGGTGGCCAGGAGCAAGTATCTGCTAGGTTGAACAAAGTAATGCATAACCATCATCCATACTGGCAATCCCAGGCACAAAAGAAGGTCTTGTACCAACTCCCTCCTGCGAGCTCGTTTCGTCTTAATGACGGGTGCTTTGTCCGACATAACCCTCGCGAGATTCCTGGCAATAGCTGCGATAGAGCTGACTATGCCAGCTCCAGAGGCGATGAAGAACTTGATTTCGATATCGCAGAAGATCTTGCCATCCCAGGCGGTATAGATATCAAACTCAGACCCACCCCAGATAATTGCGTTGGAAAAAGAAAGGAAATTGAAAAGGGTGATCCAGACGATCAAACATATTGCCGCAGTGTTTTTGTTGCGAATATGCCAGGCCAAAGGAATGAGGGCGACAACGGTAGACAAACCACTAAGGCTTATGAAAGTATTCGTGGTGGTCATCAAAAAAAGGGGAAAGATTGAGAGATCCAAGGGTATGTATTTTTAGAAATATGGCAATCAAGTAGTGAGCTCGTAGAATGAAAGAAGACGATGATGAGGAGGGCTGGGAAGAGATGATGGAGAACTCATGGCCAATTTTCGAAGATTTACCCACGTGCCAAACATCTATATAGCTGTGAACCATAGGAAGGGGGGGGGGGGTGAATATGATGCAGTGGAGCTAATGAGCTCTATAATCTTTGAATGGGGGTGGTGTCGAAGGTTGGTGTTGATGGGAGCGGGACGTTTATTGACCTGGGCATTACCAGATCTGGTTCTCAATAGGAATCTCAATGGTATGAGCTCGGACCACCTTGCCAGAGGGTCCTCAGTAGGTCTCAGGGCACGAACTTACCAACAACCAAATGTCACGGGACCTGCGGTGGAATATTCTCTTATTTCTTAAGGGCTGTTCCATCAGCGGCGGCCAACGTGCTACCAGTATGATGGGAAGGCAAAGGTTTGGGCAAGAGTTCAGGCTGCTGTGCGGTCTGCTAAAGAACCAATGGTGAGCCATCCAATCCACATCCCTGGACTCCAGAGTTCTACTAACCAAGCACCCGGAACTCAATGATAAGGTTATTGTACTCGAGTACCAGAGTACATGTGTGCACTACAGTACCATACAGTACCGCACAAGGACCTTATAACAGGTTGCACGGTAGTTTTTTGATATCACATATCGCATCTTATCTACACAAGTACCGCACATACTTTGAGAGGCATGTGTACCTCTATTATTACTCGTCTCTGAGCAACCTCAGGGGTTCGATGTTTCCCCTTCAGTTGGGTTATGGTCTTGGATTGCTTGACCCTGTGCGTCTGATGCGTACTTTTCCATCACTCAAAAAAGGGTTGCCAGGAACTCGCTCAGTGACTATCCCCGTCTGTTCGAGTACTGTACAACGAATGCCGTGATAGCCCCCAACAACTATTGACAACGGTAAAAGTGTAAATTTAATCCTCTAGTCAATCTGCTCGATTATAGTCCTGCGAGCCCTTTTATCACCGCAAGGGATTCATTGGCCAATTCCTCCCTCAGTGCCGTGGGGTCAGTTTGAGAGGTTTCCCAGCGATAAGCACCGATAGGTGCTTATCGCCAAGCTTAGGGCAGACAGACAGACAGTAGGACCCGGGTGCTCAGCCGCGTGGGAGATCCCGATTCCCTCGCCTCCCATTCTTCGTGACGTCAAACATGCTAGACTCTTTCCTCCCTTCCCCTTCGAGGTTTGCAGCTTCCCCCACGACACGTAGACTAATGCTCTTTTCTGCTTCCCCTCAACCTCAACCCCCTTTCCTTTCCTTTCCTTTCCTTTCACTCTCTCCCTAAATCCGCCAATTGCTCCTCATAAACCACCACCTTTGTTAAATATCATCCCCTCTCGACAACTTAGCTATTATGCTGACGCTTCTGACTGCTGTTGGCGTGCTGTCGAGGCTTCCAGGAGCGTGGTAAATTGCTAAGGACTGATTTGATAGACATGCTTCCCACCAACGGAATTTTTGGAGGCTTGCATCAATTCACTGACGCTGGCACTGCTATGTTAATACATCAAAGCTCTTGATCAAAGCTTCTGATGACCTAACAGCTATCAAATAACTTATATTTATATTTCGAGGAGAAGCTAACCACGCATGCACACACATCTTTACGCTCATAATTGTTTTTTTCCTCAGAAAGTATGTACGCTGGCTTAATTAATCCTCCGTCGACATATCAATGGACGAACGTCTGTTTGCCATCTTTTGGTGCCTTTTGGGAGAGGAGGAACAATACGGCATCAATTGCAATCTACGCCGCATACCGTTTTCTTGACTCGCTGCCATGCCACGTCACTTGCGTCTACAATCCATTAATTCAAAACCGACGAAAGAACCGCTCAAAGGTATCATAGCCGTGCAAACTGCAAATGGGTGACTTCCAAGAAGAACTGCCTGATTGTTTGCAGAGGGCAGGCCAAAAAAGAAAGAATAAAATGTAATAACGAAAGTTTGAACAGCTGTCATCATCAAGACTAGTTGCCCTCCGAGGATTGGCATTTTCTTCACCCGGTTGGTGGATGGAATACACATGTGGGCGGGGGATTTCGGTCAGACTACTCGGGAACTTGGTGTCGACCGTTCGGTGTCACTCAGGTGATCAAATAACTGCATAAACGGTATCCCCCCCACCTAATGAACGTATCAGTTTTCCAATTTTTGGATGCCTCGACGAATCAAGCTTGCTATTTGACGACTACGGTATTTTAGCGAGTTCGTCAATCACGCATACCAGACTTATTGCAGCCTATCTTAACATCCAGTTATCACAGGGGAAGGGAACGAGTATACCAATCAGGTGGATCTACCGTATTGATATCCGGGGTCTTAGTGCATAACGTGCCTGAGCCCCACGGTTTCAAGAGGGCAATCCGGACATGTCCAGAAGGCCTATCGTTCGTCGCGACATCTTTCATGCCATCCGCGCTATCAAATCCTGCCCCCCGGACCCGATTCCCGAAGTACGGGAAATAGTGGTTTCATGTACAAGCGAAAAAAAAAAGCGGATACGATCGGATCTGTTTGAAGACAGTCCCTTCTCCATCTTCTCCATTCTTCTTTCTAGAAGCCAAAGTCTTGACTTAAGATCGCCCTCTCTCTTAAGCGGCCTAAAGAATACCAGGATGCACTTCTGACAAAAGGGGAATTGATGGTTTCATGACTGAGATCGTCCCTCCGTAGCAGTTCCCTTGGTGGATAGGTCCAGGGATAAAGACGCAAACCATAGACCCGCAAAAACCTTCGCAGCTCTCTTGGGTACGACTGCTGCTGGTGGTTTCAGCTTCTCGATGTCTCTGGAAACTTGGTAGCGAAAGCCCCCCGCAGCGGTGAGGAGACGAGACGATGAGCAAGCAGGAGGGGGTGCAGAGCAGGCAGTGCAAATCACAGCGCATTGAGATGCAAGTTCAGGTTTGAACTGGCCACCAGACCCGTGTACTCGACTTCATTCCATCATGGCAGTCAACCGGATTATAGAAATGAGCGGGTATAAGGCTCTTGGGGCTGTGATAGGACGCGGGGTAGATATAGTGGATCGCCAGGCGGAAGACTCCCTTTTGCGTCGGTGCTTGAGATAGAGTATCAGTCCTTTGGAGTAACTACAAATCTGAATCGCCCGAGATACCATTTAGCGGCTTAACTCGTCGAGGAATCCCCCAGACGGAATCGGGTATATTTATTTCACAATTGGGAGCTACAACGTACCACATACTTCGTTTCTTTTGCTGTGATCTGCCCTTGCTGCTTTGGTTCCCAAGACAATTAAAAGGTATGAAGCCTCAGCATACATGGTATTCCCATACTGTACAACATGAACGACGAAGACATGCCAGAAACCAGGGCCGGCGACAGGTCTTGGTCATCGAATTTTTATTCTTCGAGGCACCGGGTGTTTCATGTTGTTAGCCAGCCATTGGCATATGGACCCCTAGAAGAACAACCGCCGTTGCCACCACGAGTGAGAAGACTGGACAATTTAAGGTTAGACAGCAGCGATGTCCCTGCTTGGCAGGGCGAGGCACTACCTATTCGCTTTTGGGGATATTTGAAACACCCGTTTGAGATGGCTTGGTCTGTAAGCGATTCTGGACGTTATCTCCAGAGTGGACGCTGGGGCCGCGAAGAATGCTCCAGGGGGCTGAGTGAAACGTGATATAGCCTCATTCTATAGGTGCCTGGACAAAATAATCTACTCGGAGAGAAGCTGGCTCTTCTGGACTCTTTTTCCACTAAAGCGACTTGTACCCATGCTAGAGAAGCATCTCGGGTTGCACGGTGGGGTGAAAAGAGTGGAGTGTATGTGAGGGGTGAGCAATAGTTAGCCCTTACTTCTTTCGAATTGGGACACTAATATCAAGCTATGGCTATATCAGGTACTTTTTCTCTCTCTCTATGTGCTATCTACTCTAGGAAACTATTGCATCTGGTGTAAGCAGAAGCGGATGAAAGAAACGGTAAAGATACGTTCACGGGGTGCGTCTTCATCCCAATTGAACAAAAAGACCTTGTGTTTCGCTCTCCTAGCACATTGTCTCGGTAAAATGCACGAGATACCAGTCTGTTTTCGCTTATGCCTGTGATGACGCTAAAAAGTGACGATAGTTGCGTCTTGGCCGTCTTTTGCAACAGGAAACAAGACGGTGATACTGTGGCAGCTTTGTTCCGTGGTCGCGGAAGACAAGAATTGATTGAGAGTTGATTGAGGATCTGCGATGCCGCGCATTGTTCGCTTGAGGGAAGCGATAAGCTGTTTTCCCTTTCTTGGCGATTTGAGCTTTTTCTCCGAAAAGCGAACAGAATCGGAAACAACACCGTCACACCAACTACTACTTCCAGTGAAGTCACTGTTGAACTTCCTGGGGTGCGATGCCTTGCACCTCTAGTCTTTGCCATGACATATGCAAGACCCGCCCTTTCTTGCTCCGTCAACCAGGGGCTTGCAGGGAAGCATCGCCAACGGCTCGGGTATCGCTGGAAGAAAAGGGAAAGAAAAAACATTGGCCGTGTTTACCTGTTTCGTTGATGCAACCGCTGGCCCGCGATGGGTAAAGAGACCCCATCCCGTAGGGGGAAGGGAAAAGGGAAAAAGAAAAGAGGCTCTATTCCTACTCGTACTCGAGTAACACTTCATAGTCCTCTACCGACGGACTATTGACATGCGTACTCTAAAGCATATATGCACACTGAGCATAATGTGATTGAGGGATGTCAGCACCAGTAGAGAGTGGCAGGTAGTGTAAGTGGAGGGGCGGGGAAAACAGGTGGGGAAGGAGCGGGAGGGGGGTCGGGGGTCGGTAATGTTATGAGAGCTCATGAGGAGCAAACCCTGCCAGAGCAGTGGATTACTGGTGCTCATGTATCAAACGAATGTTCAATGGAATACTGGATTCTGGACCATTCATTTGGATAAGTTGAAATCTAATCACGGGAGAATTACGTCGGGTTGAACACACACCTACCATGAGGGTTCCTGAAACGGCGCGCACGGGGCTTCCCCTACTGTCCAAGAGAAACAGAAGTTTTGAGATCACGGCCGATGAGCCCCGCCCAGCTAGGTGATTGGGGGCAAATGGCTTGAAAAGTGAAAGTAGATCAAACTCAAAGGAAAAATAGCTATGGAGCGAGACTAGGAAGCCGAGATAAAATGGTAACATTTTTCTAATTGGAATTTTGAACAAAGAATAGTAGCAACGAAAGACACTAATTATGGCCCAGCAAATGTTTTGTTGGATTTATCTATTTCTCTCTATTCTTTTATTACTTATCAATGCAAACATTTCTTAGCATATTTGAGCCGTTTTGGGCCTCCATATATTTATTTACGGTAACAGTGCGGCAGTCTACCGGTATCAGGCTATTCTTGGAGGAAGTTGGTTTGGTAAGCCTGATTGGGTAACTCAGCGGGGCTGGTATCATCCCAGCCCCTGATCCGACAAAGTCTGTCCGTCAAGTGGGATCGTCGGGTTCGCTGTTAATAATAATCGACAAGGTCAGGCACGGATTCCAACAAACCACTCAAACGGCGTAAATAGCAGTTCTGGGCAAATGGCGAAGCCAGTGTGAAGTTGGATCCGAGAGAAGATCAGGGTGATAGGAGGAGGCGAGTGGGCTTGTGGATCTACGATAGGCGCCGCAGCACACAAAAGCGGCGGAAAGAAAACGTTCAGGAACGTATCCGACCTGATTGGTTCGGCCCGTTTTCACTCGTGATAAGTCTTTGCGCCGGTGTTTATCGGAGAATAAGTTGCGTTATATACAAGGTTATCGTAGCATTGCATACTGTACCGTAGTTTCCCTCCTTGCTTTGCCAGAGTGGAGGGCGCGAGCAAGGGACCGGACTAAGTTAGATTGGGCTGGGGAACTACGCTGCCGGAGATACAAATCATACTGTCTCGTGGACGATGTGGTGTCCGTGAGTCTCTTTTTGTCCCTTTCTTTGCAATAACTAGAGGGTCCTGCGGCATAATGATCCAGCCGCAATGACATTACCGTCTAAGCCGGAGAGACCTTCTCGGAACGAAGTGGGACATGAACCGAGGCGGAAGCCCGGCTTTCTTCATTCATCTCCGTGATCTTGGACCTCCATTGTAACATATCGGCATGTTTTATCATAGAATTGATAAAATAATTCCCAAGCACGGTCACTACCACCACTCGGTTGTGTGCCCCCTTTTTTACTACACAAAATGAAGGAAAAACGTACGGCACGGTAGGGTTGCCACTTGTAGCCCGCTGGGCGCGCCATGGGATTTTTGCTGTCCGTGGGGAGATACAAGTTTCTGAGTACTTGTGCTCGAGCAAGTTAATGCAGAATTAGCCCCACGCTGAGGGATGGGTTATGGAAGGACGAAATGTTTGCCCATGTCCATGACGGGAGTGGAATGGTTGGTCTCGGCCACCATATCCCCACAAATATTCAAGTCATTGCAAGTTATTCCGGGTCCAAAATTGACCAATCAAATATAGGTCTTTGAAGCGAACCAGACTAAAAAGAAAGGGACACCGCAAGACAAGTGGTCCACGAGATTACTCCGAGCGCTTGGTCACACGTTGGTTGCTTTATTCACTAATTGAATTCTTTCTATTGAAAGTGAGCGAGGACAAATAGAGTTTCTAATTGTCAATATACTTTGGTAGTTGATTCTTGTTACTTGTTCGAAGGCTATGCTAACGTCCACAGGGTCGCGTGGTTTGTTTGGACAGGGTGAAAGGTGCCCTGCTCTTTCCGAGCTAACACATCGTTGTTTGCGGACCACTTTGCGCATTAGAAGGGTGAATGGTTGGATGTAAGGGCTAGTTTTGTTTAGTCCGGTTCAGTTGGAATGGTTGATTAGGTAGGCTGTTAAGTTTGGCGGGTCAAGGTGATTATTTCAGCAAAGTGTGTTGGGTGAAAGGATATGATAGGGTATGGTGGAGAAGGGAACAAGAAGCAAGCAGGCAGGCTGGGTCAAAGGGAAGAGAAAAACGGAGAGAATGTGGTGTGAGAGTGAGAGAAGGATGATTACGGTACAGTAATTCATTTTGGAGGAGTGCCTGGAGGAGTGCCATGCCGGGATTTGACGGTGGAGGGAAGAACGAGGGGGTGGGTGGAGAATTGCAAGCGCGTGTTTCAGGATTCTAAAAGGTTACCAAATGAGAAGGCAGGCAAGCATTGTTGTGTCTCTGGGACAGGCATCCCCCATCGGACAAGGCCCAAGCCAGGTTGAAGCAGCGGCAAACCTCTTTCGAAAAGGCAGAAGCAGGAGCAGGAGTGGAAGCCAGCAGAAGTCGAGGCGAAAGAGTGGTTCAAGAAGGAACCACTCAATCAATTGAAGTAGAAATAGAAGAAGAGGAAGAAGCAATGAAGATTGTAGAGCACAATAGAAATCCCCCCAGAGCTGCAGCAGAAGAAGCAGGATGACAGAGCAAGGTCTGAGAATGACTTGGGCTTCCCTCCGTTCACACGCCCCCTATTCTAATGCATCCGAGGAAGTTCCTTTTCCTGTTGTCTTTGAACGGAGATCTACATGGTCTTGAAGGGACTCAGTTTACGGCCCGGCGTTCTAGTCTAGCCATGGATGGTGATACGGGATGGAATTTATTTATTTATTATTTATTTTATGATTGTGTTTTTATTATTAATATTTATTATCCTTTTTTATTTATTTTTATTTTTATTTTTGAAATTGGTGCTAAAGGACCCATGAAGAGATCCGTCAGTTGTCGGTTGTAGAGGTGAACCAAGGCAACATGCAATCGAGGCTAGAGCAGCGAGCAAGAATAGCGAACGCACAAGCACGATAACGCGAGGTCTGACTTACCCTACTGTACATACCCAGAGCAGCAATTAGTCTGAGCAGCACCCGAAAAACCCAAGGTGCGCAGTTCTGTACTCGTAATGGTTAATAAGAACGACAGCGACAACGACAGCGACTGCGGCAACATCAACAACAACAACAGCAGCAGCAGCAGCAACATTGGACGTTCTTCTACTTCTACGCAAAATTAGTAGAGTTTTTTTTATCGCAGCTACGGTTCGCATGAGTTAAGGGAGGAAAAATAGATATCCCTGGGATCGACGACTTCACCGTACCTTACCCATCTTTGACTTGGCTCGGGCCTTTCGTATTTTTACACACTCGCTCAACCCGGGGTAACTCTTTGACTGAGGGAGAGAGTAACTCCTGTTGAGAGAGGCAATACTGTGGGTATACCCCCTTCCTTTTCCCTTGTTTACAGTAAACTGCTTCCCCCGTTTACTCATTGAGAATAATTTCCTGATTCCCTCATTTTCCACAAGTACTTCCCTACCCTTAACTTACGCTCCAGGGGACCAACCGCCAGGGACAGTGGAACTCGCTTTTTTTTTTCTTTTTTTCCTTTTTTTTTTCCCTCCCATACTTTTTTTCCTTTTCGTCCTCGTTCCCCACAGCGGTCGCTCTCCAACCAACACCACGCACCCAAGCAGCAGGCCTGCCCAACTCAGCCCGCCCTGCCGCCGCCTGCCCTCGCTCTGGTGCTTGCTGCTCGATTCTCCTCTACCACCCCTTAGCCGCCCACCCACCCACCACCATCCCCCCCCTCCTCTCTCTCTCTTCTACCTGAACATCCCTTCATTAACACCGTGCATCATCTCCTTCGTCCCTCCGTTCTCTTCGTCCCAGATTTCTCTCCTTCGTCCTCTTCCTCTCCCCTCCCCTCTT
>Ga0307509_10006549_pt1 | contig 15600 bp, 14 predicted proteins | sample 10_EM_MG_FD_202245 | JGI IMG/M metagenome (GOLD analysis project Ga0307509, IMG submission 202245) | Populus trichocarpa ectomycorrhiza microbial communities from riparian zone in the Pacific Northwest, United States - 10_EM | ecosystem: Host-associated > Plants > Roots > Unclassified | place...
CGGCTGTCTGAGGAGGATTGTTTAGTGGCTGGTTATTCACCACAACCTGAGGAAACATTTGTTGTGGGTTATTCGCCGATGCAGCACCTGATATTTTGAGTGTGCTAGCAGACGAGCGCAACCGCAATTTGAGAGGGCGCATCGCCGGGGGAGGCATAATCTGTCCAGCGCTTCCTGACAGACCAGGATTTTCAGACGCTGGCAAAGGAAGTTGTATTGGCCCTTGGGGATTCGGCGGGGGAGGAAGGATTTGGTATGGACCAGCAGCCTGGGCAGGTTTGAATTGAGCTGGCCCTGGTGCATTGGCTGTGGGAGCATTTGGTGCGCCAGCACCTGCATTCTGTACAGCTGTTGCAAGATCCCACTGGCTCTCAGAGGGGGCATTCGTAGGGAGTAATATGTTCGGGACGATCACCTGCCCCGGAGGGACTCCCGGCACCTCCGGAAATGGCTTATTTTTCAAGTTGATTGTATTAGTCAACTTCTTCCCACAGTCCTTAACCAGTTGGACCACTGCCTTGTCCACCTCCTGCATACCATGTATGGCGTTCGCTGCAGATTCAGTGGCGAGTTCATCACAGGCGGGTCTCAATTGCCGGAAGCCGGCGACAATTTGCCGGAATTCTGCCTCAGGGAAGTGGTGAAGATCCATCTGATAACCCTTGGCTAAGATGTGATCCTTAACAGCGTCCCGCCATGCACTGTATATGGCGTCACCTTGAAGACAAACCGCCATGCCCATTGACCTCTTATGCTCAATGATTTTTCTTTTGTCCAACCGTCAAAATGAGATTTCTCCAATGAGAGAATGAGCCGGAAGCTGATATGTCTGACCTGCTGGTACCAGCTGCCGCCCGCCCGGTGGCATCAGTGCGTATTGAATGATGTTGTTATTCTGCGCCATATCGAATATATTTTCAAGTATATTGATTTGATAAATATGAGAGGCTAGAGATGTGCGTCTTGTGGATCTTGTGGAAGTTCTAAATGGCACATGATTCTTGGTATGAGGTCCTCCTGTGTTGATTTGTTCCCATTATATATAAAACACTATGATCCTTTAGGCTGGTTGAAAGATTCAAGTATTTTTAACAATTTATTAGGGAACCGGGATCTGACGCTCTACCAGAGAGCACCCCCATAATCTGATTTAACTTGAACAAATGAAACAGAATAAAGACTCTTGCGTTCGAACAGGAAGTATTCTTGGTCTACTATCAAGATCCTGAAACAAACAATCCAAGGCTGCGCCACGTGAGCTTGACGCTAAGCAATTCAAAATACTTGATCCAGTTTAGATCATTCGGGCCGCTCGACCCTAGGTGTGATGCACACGCGTTGTTGACATCACGCCGATAGCCTTAGACTCGAAACTACACAAGGCCGAGATAATCTGAGAAATCTCACCCCATGCCTAACAAATGTCCATTCTGCGGATGGATATACAGCCGGTCTGGTGCATATGAGAAGCACCTGCGAAACGCCCACGCAAATCTGGATATCGTCTTAGCATCTACAATAAAATATGCATCCTCACCGACTACTAACGATAACAAAGGAAGCATCATATTGCCCTACGAGGGGCATCTCCGCCTGGATTCCGACAATCAATCAGATCCAGATCCCACCGGATATGCGTACGGCGCATTCGATGACATCAGTCACGAGTCTGATAGAGAGATACTCAATGAAACTGCGAGTCCATTACCCAGTAAACTGATGCTTTATGAAGGGGCCGGCGAATCTATAGGAGATGTCAAGGGTTTTGAGCAAGAACAAAGCAATCTCTGTTAGCACCCATGGTCCCCATTTAGTAGCGCGCACGGTTTCAAGCTAGCGTCTTGGTTCATTGAGGGTAAAGTACCTAAGTCACGAATCAATGAATACTTCTCGAGTTGTCTCGGTAATGCTTCATCGGCCGGGTATAGTTCCATGCATACCTTCAGAACCTCCTCCAGGCATTGGAGCCTCACAGTGCATATCTTCAATGGAACAAAGGACAGGTTGATGATGGCAAGTGAACATTGCCATTCTTCTATCGCAACGTTCTAGATTGCGTCAGATATCTCCTGCCTCAGATCGCCTACAGAGATGACTTCGTCTACGCGCCGCGCAGGGAATACGACACCAATGGACAACGGATATACGCAGAAATGCACACGGCGGACTGGTGGTGGGATCTTCTAGTAAACCCTCATAACCCTTTTTTAAGTAAACAATCGCTTACTGAAACCAGGAGACACTTCTGCACGGTGCGACACTTGTTCCGATCATAGGGATGTCTGATCAGACGCATCTCACAAACTTCTCCTGCGACAAGAAACCATGGCCCGTCTATATCACGCTTGGAAACCTTCCGTCCGGCCGGCGAAACAGCCCCACATCCATGGCAGTTCTGCTTCTTGCATTATTGCCCATACCCCAAAACTATCAAAGTCCTCCAAAGCAGATCAACACCAGAGACTAATCAACGCTAACACCCTACGGGACGGATCCGAACTCATCTTTGCACCTCTACAAGATCTGGCGCAAGACGGCGTACCAATTGACTGCGCCGATGGGAAGGTTCGGAGGTGCTTCCCAATCTTGGCCGCCTGGATTGGGACCACATGGACAACGTTGCGCTGCATGGAATAAAATCCACCCTCTGTCCTAGATGCGAGGTGCCTGCGCTCGAAGTAGGCACCAACATGAAAGTCTATCCAGTTAGAGATTACGCAATATATCACCATTACGACTATGAAAATTGGATCGGAGAAACCGACCACGCCGACATCACGCCTAAGAGTCTTGGTATTAGATTAGGTCAAAATGCTTTTTACGGGCTCAACCGGGTTTCGCCGTCATATTTACACAAACCACACATGCTCCATACAGTTTATCGTGGGTTATTCAAGCACATGATGGACTGGATCCAGGGCTTTCTGAAAAAGCACAGACCACATGAGGCATTTGATGAAGTTTGGAAGGCATTACCGCCTTACCCAGGATTCCTTGTACCCAAAAAAGCCTACCGCGAGGTTACGCAGTGGCAAGGGAAAGACATGCGGAACCTTGGGCGGTGTGCGCTAGGCGTTGTGGCTGTGGCACTGCGTCAGCCTGGGAGTCCCCAACTAATACCGGTCAAGCGTGCTCTCGGATGCGTCAGGGCGCTGGTCGATTTCAATATGAGGGCGCAATACCGAAGCCACACAGCGGAAACAATCATCTATATGGAAGACTATCTGGACACATTTCACAAGATGAACGATATCTTTTTAGAGTTTCGAGTAACTAAAGGCATGCGCGCGAAGATCGATTAGCAAGGAAGGGAGCTGCGACATGATAGGCCTAAGACAAGGGAGCCCATCGCACCCGCGAAACGGGGCCGGATGCGCCATGCAGAGAGGGAAGAAGAAACCGAGTGACGTATCGACTTGATCTTTCGTGAATCGCATTTCAACTTCATCAAGATGCATTTGCTTAGTCACCTTTGTGCTCATATACGCCAGTTTGGCAATATTCTGATGTATTCAACCGAGTTCGGTGAGCTAGCGCATAAGACCCAAATCAAGGGTGTATGGCGGCAATCGAATAAAAACGATGCCTCATGGCAAATTGTGCAGAGCTATAGTCGACAGCATGGCATCCGAATGAGACTATTGAATCTGGAATCTCTACGACTTTGCGGTGCAGATCTCTCTCCCGACGTGGTGGAACAGTTGGACACAACTATCACCACAACAGCGCCTGGCATTGGTTGGAGAATGCTAAAGGGATGCCGGGACGATGTTTCCAACATTGCCGATTTTAGTCGGGTTTTGGGGGTTTCCATTCAAATTATATGTCGTGGATTGATCTGATACAGCCGGCATAATCTGACGCCAGAGCGCCCTCTTCTGGAGGACCCTGAGATACTCCAATCACTTCCAGTGGAGCTACTGACACAACTAGAAATTCCAGGTCTTGCGTTCCAAGAAATAGAAATATACGACATCCACCGTGCACGATGCACGGGGGCTGTCAACTTTAGGAACCACGGAAGTCGCAATGATTCAGTTTGGGTGCGGGCCAGAACGGAAGACATGTATGGTACGCTCAGGGGCCATCTTCCTGCCAAGCTCGTTGCACTCTTCAAAATCAGAGACTACAGATGCGAGGATCGAGTGCGCCGCCTCGCTGGCATTCAGTTTGTGAGGGCAGTGAGTTCAGGGCGGATATCAGATGTACATAGCCTTGTTACCGTCCAAATGAAGGAGCATTCTCGGGAGTTTACTGTAGTTGACATAGGGACAATTCTCGGCCTGGCGCAACTTATTCCAGAGGGGGATCGGCGCTGGATTGTCAATAGCCGTATCGATTTGAGAACATTTAACGAGGTATATTAAGGGATCCGGATATCAGAAGGCATCTGTGATGCTATTTTGCGTCGGGGATTGATTGAGGGAGGAACCTAGTGCTAGTATAGTAGTATAACATCTACCGATGAATAAAGAAGCTATAGAGTAGAATCACCAGATCCATAAACTACAAGAGCGGATGATCAGTAGTATATGACCCGCGAGCGGAAGACATGATTTAAAAAAAAAAGTGCTACTACTCCCGATGCCAGCCGACGAAACGAAGACGCGATAATAGGCTGCATCCAGGGGCAGATCGAGGTAACTTGAACGGGCGGACGCCTGGAGGTATGCGGGACGCTGCTATGAGGCAACCTCCCAACCTGACACAAAGAAGCTCGCAGCGCGGCCCAGGTGGCATGGGATGTGAGCCGGCGTTGCGAGGAAACTCAGGAGGCATGGAATTTGAGCGGACGTTACCAGGCAACTCAGGACGCACAGGACACAGGGGACGCAACTCAGGACGCACAGGACGCAGGGGACGCAGATTCAACGTCGCGTGCGTCAGGACGCAATGGCGCTGTATCTGACGCAGGGTAATTTTTTGCTGATGTATGATTGTACAGATCAATCCCCAGGTGGATTAAGAGGCCACTATATGATGACCGTAGAGGGCAAGTGAATGTAACGACCCTACGATAGGTAGCTACAATAAACTATCACCTTAGCCCAAATGGTATACCAAGTGGTAACCAGAGGTGGTATGGTCTAGTATACTTAGTATAAAAGAATGCTGGTTCGCCTAAAGGCAAGGCCTAGGGAACAATAGAATAGCTTTGGGCATTTTATTAGGCAGGGTAACCTTTCGGGAGAACATTCACATAAGGTCAAGAGAATTATGGGAATGTTACACGGACCTCCGAGAGGACCTTTATTGTGTACTGCAGGGCTTCCGGAGTGGTTAATGGCATAAGAGGTCAAAGTTACCTTACTTTGGGAATTTGGTCATTATGCCCATGGACCCCAGTTACCCTACTGAGGAGTCCAAGTTACCCTACCTTCACCTGCAAAGTCATCCTAGAACTTAGAGGTCGTTTGCCGCACATTCTACAGGCTCTTAGATGTTGTTGGGCGCACACGCATCTACGCGGGGAAGCCCCACGCCTCAGTAAGGGTGGTCCGAACATGTTATTGAACTTGGGCAGGTTTTGCTAACACCCCCCTCTGGCCCCAGCGTTGGGACGGTGCGTCATAGGCAGACGGCTGTGTAGTTGCTCGTTTGCTAGTTAAAAGAGGTCATTGGAGCAGCTGCCATAACACCAAATAAGTCGTCGCCGTCCGTCCGACTGAATGTCGTTCGCAGGATATATAAGGGGAGTATGGGTAACCGCCAAAATGTGGGTCACTCATATATGGTCTCCCGGGCATCTAGGAGTCTATTCTAGCCTACGGGTTATAGGGTAGTCTTCCTAGTAGTACTTAGGTAGTCTCAGAAGGCCAGGGTGCTTTCAAGACAAATAACTCAGTAACCAGCCCGGACCTTCTCCCCTTGATTTGTACCATTACTATGGGTTGTTATTGGACTCTAGAGGTATGAGTCCTATCACGGTAGAGTATGTCCCGAAAGACTAGCTATGGGTAGCGCCCACTTAGCCAACCATCGGCTACATCTCACCGCGGGAGCTGGCATGTCAATTTATCACATTGGATAGACGCGTAGAATAAATAAGGGACTGCATAGCTTGTATAAACCAAACTACCACTGGGCCAGTGAGTCCACTACCTAGGTATTGACCCTGGTTGTTGTCATAACAGTTAGCCACTGGTATGACTTCGATAGGAAGAGTTTTTCCACCTGCGGTTGTATTGGAGATGCATTGCAGAAACTCATATCCTATTGACAGAGTTAAGTGTACCCGAGTTGGTCCGACACTTCCCGCTGGATAAATCCTGATGGAGGGTAGACCTCCGACAAACCCTGAGCAGGACACGGTTCTCGCACCCGGTCGGAGTGGTGGTGAATGTCAAAGGCTTAAATCTGATATCTACTTAAGTTTACGTGTTTGGCATTCAACTTCGATAACCGACTTTTCCTCGAGAAAACCTATTGAGTGAAGCTTTCAGCTTAACGATATTAAGTTTAACCGCTTTGATTCTTCGTGAATTATTTACTCTATCTTTATCTTCTACTTTGAGTTTTGGTGCGGTCGCAACCTTAGAGTTCACCTCTCTATAGGGTGCCCCCATTACAGCGAACCAAAACAGCAATACTTCAGGGAGCATATATCCCGTAGTAGATAGCTGATACCACCAATATTGCAAACATAGCTACTGGATAAAAGGTTCTTATAAGAGAAAGGCTCAAGAAGTAGGAAGTGAAATGAATAATGCAACACAAAATCTTACCTTTTTGCGTCAGGCTTATATTTAGAATCCCAATACATGATACATTGTTGACTCTGGTGCCAGTCAATATTAATGTCGAGATTGAAAACAATTCTTAGACGATAAGGCTATGAGTACAGGGAGCAAAGAAGCAATATCAATGATGAACTGAAGAATAATTAAGGCGATTGGATAGAAACAAATCCAGCTTCTTACAGATAGCAGAATTATGACTTTAACGGACATGGGGCATGTTCCAGATATCCATTGAATCCTAATGTTGGTTTTGAGGATGGTCGATGCATAATACACAGTCCATTTTGGTCCTAAAGAATGCACTATGAGCAAAGCCGACCTGGAAAGTACCTTAGGCGAGAGTTATGAAAAACTGTACTACTTTACAGAGCGTCTGGCAACAAGAAACCACAATAAACACAACTTAGAGCTAATAACTAACCAATCACTGTGTACAAGAATAGAAGTTTGGCACTGAAGATTTTTACATCAAATACTTGATAGTTTATCTGAAAAATATATAGTAACAATAGTACAAGATTTGGTGCTAAGCTACAAAGGGAAAATGAGTTTGAGGCTTTGTCAGATTTGAATAGTAGGCTAAGAACAGAAAGAGGGAAAGACTAGGATGAGAGAAAGGACAGAGTAACTACTCAGAGTTGTGCTTTTAGATTTATGCAGTCCTAGGTAGACAGTTGACTTTAGTGGTAAAAGGTAGTTCATACCATTTATTCCAAAGTTGAATCAATGTGTTAGTGTAACACTTTGGCATCAAAAGTATGAGACACTTACAGCATTTGGAGCATATTGGGCACTGGGAGAGAAGAGTAGTAGAAAGGAGGGAATGGTGAGGCAGACCAATAGTGGTAGTAAATATGTAAACAATGTATTTAAAATCTATTCAGTAGAAGATGGAATTCAACACAAAATTAGCCCACTATATTCACTATCACAGGATTGATTGGTGGAGAGAACAAACATAACGATGATGGAAAATTTTTGATGTATACTTGAAGATGGGAATTGGGAAAGGTGTTGTGAGAACAGTCAGTTCCAACAGTAGGGCATGTCAACAATGACATTCTATCTCGCAGTTACAAGGATCTTCTGCAACTTGAATTCTGCACAGGAAAGAACCCGAGAGTTGAGTATCTTTGGGTTATTGATGCAACAACATATGTATGCATTCAAAAGAAATTCACTGAGATACTAGACGCTAAGTCAGTAAAGGGCTTCCTTGTTCTGTACAAAGCAAATGCTTGTACGAGATTTGATAGACTATACAACATGGGAAGAAAACAATTCCTTCCGTTCAGATATGTTACAGACGAATTATGGGAAGTTGACATCAGCAAAAAAACTAGCTTGCGTCCAGTGCATTGTTTGCGTCTGAAGCACCTGAGGCACAGAACGTCAATCGCGAATTAGGACGCCATGTTGATCCGACATTGTGTCATGATTTGCCTTTGTTTCCACACTGAATCCTGACGCCACCCGGGCACAGGTCTCTTCGCCCTGTGCATCCTGACAGCGTCTGGTGCTCTGCCACCACATCCTGACAGCGCCTGGTGGTCAGCGCTGTGGTCCTGGCGACACATGATCACCGCTACGTAATTGCCACGTCTTCAGATACTCTTCTCTTTCGTCCAGATGCCGGATCTCTCTCCCCCGTAGTCAGGGCTTCTTTCATGTGGCCACGTCCCATGCAGATATCTCTGCTCTGTGGTCCTGCATCAGGATCTCACAATCCTGATCCATTATCTCCAGATGCGTGATGACTTCTTCCACATTTTACTCCAAATACGGTGCATCCCATGATTCTTACACATGACATGTTTAGACTCTCTGCGCTGCGATATCCTGACTCTGGTATGGTGTTCTGGCGCACGATAAACTACTACTGACAATATCGCAACTTCTCCTGGAATGCATTTTCTTTCACACCTCAAGCTCTGGCGATGAGCTCTACTCTTTCCACTTTTGGTTCTGTCTTCTTAGGAATACAAAATAATTATTACTATATCTTACTCTACAAACACACCATTTCCTATGTACCCTCTCATATGCTTGCCCCATTTCCCTCCTCCTCCTTTCCCGGGTCACTATGAACTGTTTCCTCAAGTTCTGGTTCCAAGATCTCAAGACTCAGAGATAGCTGACACGACAGAGTTGGGCTCACTGCGGCGTCCAATATTAGCCGCACGGTCTCCTCTGGTGAAGAGTCCGGACTCAGAGGAACCGAATCTAGATATCTGAGAAGTGCCGCTGCTGACACAGCGCCAAAATCGAAAGACACTTCTGCTGTCTGGGAACTGTTTTCTCTCTCCGAAAGAGGCCCAAGATGCAGGTTGTTCGGAGTTTGACTCTGTGGTGCTGTCCATCGCTCAAGGTTGGTTGAACTTTGAGCCTCAAGTTCTGCTGCCACAGCAGCCCTATCATCCTTGACGCCTTCCCAGCGATCTTGTCGGACTCCATGCTCTCGCTCCATCTTTGCACTGATCGTCCCACGAGTTTTGTCAAGAATCAGTGTTTGAACCAAGTTCGGGCATCATGGCCACGTTTGCCTTTGGTACGGAAAAAGATCTTAAATGGTTGGCGTTAGGTTAGTCTTCTCGGAAAAGAGAAAGGTCAGGGTTCTGGCTCACCTCCGGCGGCTTCAGGCTTGAAGTCCTCCCAATTCTTATATACTGCCATCAGCCATGCTCACAGTGCATGGCAGATTCTGGCACACTATACGCAAATCATGGTACCGTTGATGCCCCCATGAAATGCCGGATCAATAATCCCACACATTCTCCAACCCTCGAAATACCTTCCCCATATGGCCTCGGGAATCTGTGGCACAAGGAATCAATTTGTTTTTTTCTGTGTCTAGTTGATTCTGATTAGTTGTAAGAGGATCGGTCGCATTGTTAATAAGAGCAAAAACGCACCTCATATCCTCTCGCGGAGTACATAAATCTATCCTTTTCCAGCAGGTAGTCCACCCGGCGTGCACTTGCTGTTGGCTCTTCTGGCAGATCGTAAATTTTACGATCTCATGCTTTATGTTGTAGACAAACTGGGATCTTACCCTCAAGTGTTTTTGGCGTATCTGGCAAGGTTAGTACTAGTCCAGACGTCTAAAAGATTCTTATACAATTGGTTGATGTCTACTTACACATTTTACGCTTTCCTCAGATACTTCTATATTCCCTGCATCGGATATGTGATTGAGTACCTGAAGCCAAACATGGTGCACCTGAGTGGTCAATGCAACAGCTCCTGGGAGTGGTTTATCAAAAAGGGTATATAGGAGAATAAGTCCCTTGGCCCGCGCAACGACGGCTCCCTCTACTCCCATACCTGTTTTGCGCCATGAGTTAGTTTCAGGCCATATGTGTTGATGGCCCGGCATGCCCTGTTCGCCCCGAGGGCTTCCGCATCAAACTGCTGACATTGTTGCTCTGTGTGTAGCCATTGATGAATAACGCGATACACTGGATGTCGAGATCGTCGGTGGAGTGTAGGCACTACTTCGGATTATACGTGCTCCTGCAGCAGGGGTAGGCCTGACCATTGCGGCTTCCTGCGATCCGGAGGTGGTCGAAATTCGCACAGTCGATACCCTGTTGGTGGTTCGTTTCTCCCCAGCTCGTGATTGATGACGTGTTATCGATCTAGTGTCATCCGCATTATCATTCTCACCTGTGTCTGGCTCTGTGTCAAATTCAGTTTGATCAGATATGTGGGAGTTTTGGTACTCATCGCTGCTATCATCGCTGCGATGAAAGATTTCTGTTATGTGTTGTCCATGCTTATCCTGATCAGCCTCGTGATCGTTATACGCCACTTTGTGTAAAGTGTCCCTTCGGGCGCACTTGGCTGGTGGTGCCAGAAGACCTTTTACGCTCTGTGGTGGGGAAGATTTCCGAGCCCCGGAAGGTGCACTGTGAGTGCTGCCTGATTCGGTCGGCTGTATTCCGGATCTGGCCGCCTAATCGACTGGCACGACGTCGCACCTATGTCGGTTGTGATTGGCTGCCCATGTGATGGGTTGGCTTCGTGAATTGGCTTGTGGTTGTTTATGCATGTTTGAATGCCAGACGTTTGATAGAGGTATATGATACGAATTAGGCCGTATGAAAAAGTGATATATTGTGTGGTAAAGATGAAGAGTGTGTTGTGTTGTTGAATAGGACACATCTGGTCTTATACGCTAGGACTTAGGCAACGGGTGGGGAGGTTGAGCATCACATACGATCACTCGTTAATGAAAAAGACTATTTGGCTGCAAAAAGGGGTTTTTCTGCTTGTTCACAATTAAGTTAATACTCTGGACGCACTCATGTATGATGTTCGTCTAGACTCTGGTATGAACCAGTTCGACACAATACAGGCGTCGCTAATGTACGAGGCATCATCGATGTCCGAGCCTAAGCAGAAACTAGCCACAACGAGTATAGCTTAGCGACACCAAATCTAGCAAGACACACCCCACGCTAAATGCAGTTCAGATTTATCGATCTTAATCTCCGGACGTTGATTCAACACCATTGAACTTCGAGATATCAGTTTTCACGTCTTGTATCCTCCCTAATTGTCTTGTTCTATTGGCCATCCCCTGCCGCGTTATGGACAGACTATGTGAGGCGTGCCCAATCTGGAAACACATAAATCCGGAATCACATATTAGACATTAGCTCAAGGGGAAGTAATCTGAAGAAGCTGATGCAAGGGCGCGCACAGGTATCATTAATTGTGTTCTATCTGATAGAAGTTACGAACAAGAAGCTGAAAAGAAATTCAATGAATTCAAAGTGAAAACAACATCTAGTAAATGGTAATGGTGTTGGGGTACAAATGAAAAAAGAATTACTGAAACAAGCAGTGAATCTCGTGATATTTGCTGCCTGTGCGGTATCTTGCTGAACTACGCACCTGAGGGGTAGATAGTGTGTTGTTTGGAGCTAGCGGAGAACTACGGTTTTGAGATCCGCAGGCCGCGTGTGTCACTGGAGCTGGTGGCTGTGTCGGGGACTCCTTGATTGTGGCTGGTGGGTGTTCAGGTGGGGCAGACCGATGTTCTATTGGTCTCTCCGGAGTCGTGAGATTGAGCCCAGCATGTGCAGCTGCGGGAGGCGAGACTGGAAGTGGGTCGCAAATCATAGATAGACTGGCAGGAGGTGTGTCCTCGGCGCGATCCTGTCCTTGATGCCTTACAGATACAACTTCTGGGTTTGCCAGCCAATCAAGTATCCAAGGGTACTCCTTCCGCATTTCGTGAAGCGCGCGAAGTTTCTCCAACCCTGATGCCGTCGCAATTGGATTAGACCTTGCCAGTACTTCTATTTGCAATGGAATATTCCGCCAGCGTATTGAAGGGGCCGGGATCTCCAAGTCCCTGAAGATCCTTGTGTAATTAGCTACTTCATTTTAATGTGAAGGATAAAGATAGATGAATGATGCTGCGGATTAGATACTTACATCACCGTCGTCCACATAGATCACCCCAGCGCCATGAGGTGACTGAGTTTCCCCCTCTGGCTCGGCCTCTACCCATTCCGCGTCATCAACAGAATCTTTATCCAGCATTTCCCTCACAGATTCTTCACCTCCAGCCCACTCATCCCAGACGTCGCGGTCAAACAATGGATACCTCCCATTGGGAGGCTCGGGAGTTTTGTCCGGTCCTCACGATACTCACGACGTAACTCGAGAACCATTAGGTGAAGGGGATCATGGCCTTTGTTAGCGTGGAACCATGCACAAATGTTGTCATGACTATTGAGAAATATGAGCTGGCATAGGGGGAGTGGATCATCCGGCTTCTGACGTAGCATGGCGGCCCCTGCACTTGGCGCACCAATTAGATTGAAGGGGGCATCAAATTTCCTCTTCCATCTCTTGCCCTTTACTACCCGGAGCCAATCCATGAGGCTCGCTGTAGTGAGAACCCCGCAGGCGATTCTCCTGTCATAGTCTTTTACAAACTATGGGCTGCAGATGAAGGGATACACGGTAGGAAGCCCACCTGGCCTTCGAATAATATGTATTCTCACAGCACGCGAGGAAAATAGGGAGTGCCAATCTGAGTAAGGCACGGGGATCTGCTCTCAGTCAAGGGCTAATGGAATAAATATTGGTAATACTTACCTGGAGGTTCTGCAATGTCGCCACAAAGATCCTACCCAGCTTTTTGGCGCTCATACGACTTCTGCAGTGTCTTGGCTGAATCTTTGACCAGAACTTTCAGAAGACGGATGAACTCTCCAACATCATGCGGGTGGTGCTGGCCTTTGATGAGCTCCATACGCTCCTTGCCTGGCGAAAGGCTGTGAGTAAACGAAACAATTGAGTCAACTTGCGATTCAGTTAGGCGACCTGTGTTCAGACGGCGAGCTATAATATAGGCCTTAATTTGCTCGCGCCATGTAGCATAGTGGGAGGATACGCCACACGGATGGTTGAATCCACACCACGATTTCGCATACGCACTGTGGCCATATACAGCGCTGGTTTGAGTTACACAGTCAGTATAACCAATTCAGACCACTCGATACTTTGGATATAAATACACCGAATTCCCGATGGCTGGCTCGAAGTGTGCGTGCTCAACAGGCTCTGGTTCTCTGTTAATTTGAAAAAATGAAAGATTTGTTTGTTCGCTATTTGATTCATGCACAGCAGGGGGGACAATGATTGCTCACAATGCGTCTTCCGCTGAGTGACCACCTGCCGAACGTGTGAGAGTTCTTCTTCGTATTGCGCTCTGAATCTCTGCTGTGCGAGGCTGATCTGTGGGACGTCTGAGAAGCAGAGAGTTAACATTGATCTCTAAAGTTAGGTGTGGATGTTTGCTTACTTTCCCTTGCGTAATTGATGTCTCGCTCTGCCTGGGGGCGCCGTTTGTGCGTGGATGAATGAATAGGATCAAGCCGCCAGGGCAAACAAAATGGGGGGCCGACTAAGGCTATTGATACGACGTCAAGTATGGCTTAGAGGGTATGGATTGTAGTTGACGTAAATATCTCTCCCGAGGAAGGCCGTCAGGGCCCTTTCAAAAAGCACAATGGTAAGTGTGGTGTGTCTGGAGGTAACAGGGAGATGTGAATGGGGCGCATGAGATGACCCTCATAGGTGTCAAGAGCAAGAGTTTTCGATCTGCTCTTGCTCTTCCATGTTTGTCACCCTTAGGGTCCGGTGTGTAATGTAGGTGCCTGAGGTAGGGTTGGGTGTACAAGGCACTTTCATGGTAAAGTAGCTGGGGCGTGACTAACAATGATCATAGATAGAAGAACAAATTGCAAAGGGAGCATATACCAAATGAGAATAGATTGATGGCTTAGTCTCCCATCGCGTGTCGTCAAACACCTTGTTAAGCCGCTTGTGAGTTTGACGCCACGAGACGTAGCGTACTGGCATGAATCATAGCGTCCCTTGGCCTCCAGAAAGGACTAAGGCTGGGAATAAGACGTCACCCCAACCCTGCTGCACATCACACACCGAAGACAACCCCAGGGCATCATGACTTTCCGCTGACCAAGATTAACACCCCTGACTTGATTGACGTGCTATGAGAAAATAAATCTATTCTAAGTGTAATTATGATACTCTATTAAAACAATCAATATCAAAGGCTAATAGACTTTGCGTCTCTGTAGACGCCGCCTCCATCCACGCGCCATAATATGGATTACACTCAAGGGAGCAAACATAGTCTCTTAACCTGTAGCTCACCCTTACTATCATCTTCGAAAACCATTCGGCGCTTCTGAAGCTGGTCCTCTTGCAAAAATTCTTTAGCACAAGCAACAAGACACTACATTTTGGACCTGCGCTCATCCCAATTATCGACGTCAAACTGGGCCTTACGCGTCTGTGCCTTATCGTCATGTGTGGGACTCCATAGCTGTTTCCTCATCCGATATGTGTTCAGCATTCCCTGAGGTTTAATTGAGAGAGGTATCCGATGTCCTGTGGCATCGCCGCCTTGGTCAACAGGAGATGTCATACTGACAACCCTACTACGGTGCAAATCCAAGTCGTCTGAAACATCTGATGATAAGCTGGACCATCTCGGAAGAAAAAGGGGAGAATCTTGTGGGTTTTGTGATCCACTGGCCTTAGTAGTGTTCTTGGGAAAAGCTTTTCCTATCGGTTGAGCTGCCGGGTTGACATTACGTCCGGCTAAGGTGTTTGCCCAATCAGAGACAGCATTTGGTGCGAGGTATCTGTGTCTCGGCTCCGGTGGTGTAGCTGGTCTAGCGGGCGTTGATGGGCGATGACAATAAACGAGCGTGTCAAGTGCGTTCTCATAAGGTTGATTCGACAAGCGCCAGGTACGCACGTCCACAGCCCAATGGATGAAAATATAATTGAAATAAACTGAATGCGTGTGTAGGGTCTTCACGAAGCTCGCCGCCGGCATTTGCCTGTGGCGCCGAATATGTCGCGAATGCTGTCCGAGGGTACACATCTTAAAATTGCCAATGACAAGCCCTCAATGTCATATGAATTTAACTTTGCAAAATCCACACCATTGATATGAGGATAGCGCCAATAGAGGATGCGATGATTGGGTCGCGGTGTGTCGCTATCAAGCGGATGTCCTGGCCAAACAATGTGGAGGGCCCGTGGGCGACCAAGTAGAGCCCTCCGGTCTGTATCTCATTTGTTAGTAAGTCACCACACAAATCCTTAGGGTAATTTCGAAAAACACTCACTTATTTGCCTTACATCACATGGATCTGGCGCGTTTTCCCTTACATTAGGCTGACCTACATCAGCAAGAAAAATCAGTTTACACCCTATGCACCCTATGCTTCTGAAGGCATCTGGAGACAGAAATGAGGGACGAAAATTGAAAAATGATAATTTGCCAAAACGCGTTAGCTGACTA
>Ga0307509_10006550_pt1 | contig 15599 bp, 4 predicted proteins | sample 10_EM_MG_FD_202245 | JGI IMG/M metagenome (GOLD analysis project Ga0307509, IMG submission 202245) | Populus trichocarpa ectomycorrhiza microbial communities from riparian zone in the Pacific Northwest, United States - 10_EM | ecosystem: Host-associated > Plants > Roots > Unclassified | place...
AACAGAGAGATTTCAATAGATTGTAGTGTGAACAATGATGCAAGATTGTGTTTTTGTGTTGATAACAAAAGGGTTTTGCAGATAAAGAGATTGAAGTGGAAATTTAGAGGAAATGAGAGGATCGAAGTTGATGGTGTCCCTATACAAGTCTCATGGGATGTCTATAACTGGCTTTTTGATGACATAAACACTGACCATGCAGTGTTTATGTTCAGATTTGAAAGCAATTTAGACCAGTACCCCAAAGAAGAAGAGGAAGTAGTACAGAAACAAGAACAAATTGAAGCTTATGGTTGTCATCATCAACAACAAGAAATCAATGAGAAAAACAACAACAAAGATGTTGTTTTATGGCAACAGAATTCATCAAGTAGTACCACTAGTTTCGGAATGAGTCCAATAGAGTGGAGAAAGATGAGAAAGAGCTTGATGAGAACAGCTGCAAGGAGTTCATCTTCTTCATCAATTTCCATGTCCTCAGCATCTTCTGGTGGCAGTTCTTCAGTAATGGAATGGGCTAGTAGCACTGAAGAAAGTGAACTTTGTGGTGGTCCTATTGGATTCTCTTTGTTGGTTTATGCTTGGAGGAAGTAAAAGATTAGTTGATGGATTAATGGATGAATTCTCTTCTGTTTTTGGTGATCTTTTGTTAAATTTCTGTTTTTGTCACTAACCCATTATTTGTTGATGAACATACTAGTATAATACTCAATGAATTAGCACAAGACACATACAATTAAATCAAACATTAATCTTTTCTTTCTGTACTCAGACAAGATTCAATTTCTTGTGGTCTTTAATCTCCTTCTGGGCAACTACTGCAATTGACCTTGCTTGGGTTCTGCAATCAAGTTTCCAGTACAATTAAAGATTCAATTTTTCTTGCATAATCTTTGTAATGTAGAAGCCTTAATTCGGATGTCTGGTACTATTTGATTTGTTGGGTCTGGTCTGGCTGGTTTGATTTTGATTGAAACAGTAGGTGTGATGGAAATTTCCTAGATTTCAATCACATTTAGATGAAGACAAGATGCATGTGAAGTAGGTCTTTTCCCTTTTCTGTCCTTTATTTATTTTCTATTGGTACCTGTAAACTAGTACAGCCTTGAGACCTATGTCTCTGATCTCTAACCTCTTGGTAGCCACGTATTGGATCACTCGAAGTTTCATTTCCATGTATGAAGAGTTTGTTTTTTTTTTTTTTTGAGTTCTTAAATTAAGTCCCTGATGGGATTTATAAGCAAATCGTGTACGTTTAAATTAGTACACTAATTATTATATTAATGAGAAATTTCATTTTAACCATTTTGAACTCAAACCTGAAATTATTATTAAGTAAAGAATGGATGGATTCAATTGCAATTTCATCTGAAAATTTTGAAGTTTGAAAAAGTTTTATGAGATGCTTGTGTAATCCACTATGATTATAGTTGGTAAAATTTTTTTGATATTGTTAAATTTATATTTTTAAAATCTTTTTAATACCATCGAAGTTTCGATTTATTTCGGTGATTTGATTTTTAAAAATTATTATTCCTTGCCATGAATTTTTATGAAATTATTAAATTTATCAAGTTGTGCTGTTTTTTCAAACAAAAATAAATAAATTTCTACCCATGTTATTTTTTGCAGAAACTTTTTTAAAGCGTGTTGATTAAAAAAAATAAAATCGGTTATATGTAAAGATATGATCCAACACCACATTAAAGTACTGCCCCATAGAAAACGGCACCAAAGATGTAAGAAATGGGGAAATGGGAGTGTTTTGTTGACCTTTCCCTTTGTTTGAGGAGGACCGGTTAGTACCAGTCTAGATGTCTGGTGAATCTAACGTATAATCTTTATCATCGTTACTGTTCTTGCCTGTTTCCTCGTGGGCATTTCCATTGCTTTTTTCCACATAGGATACTGAAAGGACAAACAACATTATACTTCAGACCCTACACTTTGAACACCAAATAACTTAGTACTTCATGTTTGAAAATCTATAACTTAGTTCATTAAAGGCATCTCCAATGGCAAAAACCATTTAAAAGAGCCAAATTATTGATATAGTTTTTCTTCTTGTTTGCGCTCCAATTTTAACAATCCATTTGTATTTTAATATATTTAATATTAATACTTTTGATTTTTTTCGAGAAAAACCATTGAAAAAAGTTTAATTGATGAAAGAATGACTATTTAAATAATATATTTTATTTTCTTGGCTATTTTGATAGTTATGTAAAAATGACTTTTATTTTATAGAAAAAAACTATTTTAGCTCTTCGATGGGCTATCCTTTTGGAACTATAAAATCAAGGGAGAAAAGTTGTAAAAAAAAATAGTTTTTTACTCTTGGCTTTTTCATTGGAGATGCCTTAACTCATATTACTCGTTTTCATGTAAAAATATTTGTTTTTTTAGTCTAAATTCCAAATTGATCTTTTGATGATTTAAACATAGTTATAAAACCTAACTCGAGGGTAGCTCAATTGTTCTTTTTTAAAAAAAAAAAGTTCAAAACAATTTTATTTTGACAAAAAAATTCAAAAAAAATCAATAAGTTAAGGACCGAGTTTTCACCAGCTCAATTCGAGTTTTTAATCGAGTCAGCTGAGTTTTTTTATTTCTTTATTTTTTCTTCATCCCAAATCAGTTTAAGCCTCAAATTGACCCGTTGAGCCAGTCTAAGTTTTATAACTATGGATTTAACTTCTTCTTAGAAGAAAACCAACATTGTGTGAGTTTAGAAAAACAATGAGATGTTGTTAGCCTTATGGATACAATAATGATTTAATTATATGTTTTGATTATAACATAAATATTAGATATAATAAAACATTATTTTGATATAGTTTTGATATATGCATGTTACATTATTAATATCATAATGTATTCCATACTTAAATGATTAAAATAAAAATATGTTAATATGCCATATAAATATGTATTATATGTTGCAAACACATTTGCAATGATATAATAACATTCAAAAAATCATCAAAAAAGCAAGAAAAGGATTCGTGAAGGTTAAGAAAAACTTGTAGAAATTACGATAACAACTTTGCTGATCAAGAATTTATAATAGGATTTTTCAAACAACACTAGACTTGTTTAGGACACCTTAAACAAACCCAAAAAAACCCAAGAAAACCAAGAAAAGACCAAAACATAAAAATGGGGCAAAATCTAGACAGTGGCAAAAACAATTTCACCATATTGAAAACGACAAGGAAGTAGCTAAAACGGTTCAATTGTTTTAAGAAACGGTCAAATCATTTCTCAAATCGGTCTAACCGTTTTTCAAATCGGCTAGTCCATTCCCAGAAAATTTTCAGAAACTCTCGGAGTTTTAAAAAATGGTCTAACCAATTCTAAAATGGTTTGACCGATTCTGCCAACATGCAGAAAACTGTGTCTAATAGCTTGTTTCTTTTCTAAGCCTATAAATAGTCTTTTACTTGCCCAAAACAAGCGTGGAACTCTTGAGGCAAAAATCTAGGCATACTCTAGTTAAAAAACAACATATAACACCATTGTTTCAATTGTAATCATCAAAAAACAATATTAGGTATGAATTGACAAAATCCTCCTAAAAACTTAATTGTTATTTCAATTAACCCCACTAAGAGAATATATTGTGGAAAGTGTAAGTGACACTGTAAACTCTCGGAAAAGTCTTTTAGTGACAAAATTATGAGTGGTTTAATACTTGTCTTTCAACAAATTGGTGAAAGGTTTCCTAGTCTTTAGCTCATAAAAATATTAGGGATAACGGTTTGATCATAAACCAGCAAAAGGATTGGGTTTGATCTTGCAACTGCAAAAAAATCACGTAACGATTTGGTCTCACCTGCTAAGAAAACCGATGTGCAATAGTAAAACTCTTGAACGGAAGTTCAAAGAGAGAGTAAGTGGTTTGTTGAACCTCTATAAATCTTGGTGCAATCTCTTTAAACTTTCACTCTTTAATTATTATATTTTTATTGTTTATTGCTTCCGTATTTGGTTGAGTGTTTAGAATTACATATTATTAGATAAAACAATTTTAATTTATAGTTTTACTTTGTATATCTAATCCAACTTTCCCTTTAAAAAAAGGAATTTAAATAAAACAATGATCAACAAGGATGAAAGGATTAAGTTATAGATTTAAAAAATAAAGGGCTAAGGTGTAACCAGGGACTAAGGAACCGCTAACTCATGATAAAAATTTGGATCCATGTTGTAATTTGACTTGGCTTTATGCTGGTCTGTCAAGGTTCCTTTCTTGGAATTTGGTTTTAATGACCAGGTTACATGCTATTGGCCAGGGCTAGAATTTTTAAGGTTATGTCCATTTTCGATGAGAAATCCCATAAGACAAGCCATACTGGACCTTATGCATTTAATTATTTAAATATTATTTACTTTGACTAATCTATATTCGCTGCCAACCTACCTCACTGATTTGTATTTGTCTAGCCGATTACAAAGATCAAATGGACAAAATATATTATTAATTTATTAGAATTGATTGAGTCTATAAAAATAGTTAAGTAAAATATGTAGTAGTACTTCTTCTATCCGGCTTCTTTGCATTTCGTAGAGTTGTTTCCATGTAAAATCTAGATTATATTAAAGGTGTAATATTTAGCTTTTTCTTAAAAAATATATTTTCAAACTAACTCATATATTAATCAACATTATTTTTTTTTAACAATTTAATGATACATTTTTTATATTAATTTGATACGATTTTAAAGCAACTTCTTTAGTACCTTCGTGACCACCATATTTATTTATGTTATCTCACTAAAAAAATTATAGAGTTTGTCTCAACAATAGCATAATGGGGTAAAAAAATTTCTAAACTAACACAATTAAAAAAATATTTTTCAAACAAGCATAATTTTTGACTAGTTGTGCATATAACTAATGCACGTCCCATATCATTTAAAAATAACAATTGATAATTTCTTTTTCTTTGTCTTTCTTTACTCAAAATGCATTTGGTACCTCAATGTTATTTAGTTAACTTTAGTTCCATTATTATTATCATTTCATCCGCTGTTTTTTTACAAAACTAAAAAATTAAAATTATTTTTATTTAAGTTGAACAAAAATTAACAATTTTTTTATTTTTCAGAAGATTATTCCATTAATTTCTTAGCAAAATTCATTTAATTCTATAATAATAGAATATATTAAAGATAACTAAATATATATATATATATATATATATAAAGGGACTTGATGAAATAGATAGAGAAGAAAGAAAAAAAATGGACTTGCACAATAACTAAAGTAGAAGAGAAAGAAAAAAAAGACATTAAAGACAGATTGAAATTTCAATGATGACTTTTATAAATATAAAAAAAAGTCATCTTTGAAGCTGAAAATGACACACACGTCGCTTGGGCTTGGAGGCAATGGCATCCTCGCTTGCTGGAGCAATACACAAAAGATTTTAAACAAAAAAAATTGGTGTGTGGATGCTATATCACAAACAGTAAACAAAAAATTTATGTAAGGCTCGCAAGTACTATATGCACGTCCCAAGTTTAGGAAATATTTTTTTCAACTAAGCTAGTTTGTGAAAAAAATAATTCTTTTGGTTGGGAAAAACCCGAAATTAGCAAATTTCGAATTAGTTAGTCGAACTTTGAAAATTACCCACTCAGGCTGAAACTATTAAGAAATGAAATGAATCTTTCTCTTGTAGGTATACCGACAAGGGCAAGTGGGATTTTGAATAGCAAATGCAATGTACATTAGTATTGGAGAAGATAGAACTGCTCTGTAGTTTGTATGGATTTGGAGATGGAAGATATTTAATCCATAAAAATGGTGGCTGGTGTGTATTCAAATTGCAACCACATTAACTTTTTCTTTACGCGCATTAAGAAAAGACGCAGATTGACTTGTGGAATAAAAAGAATCATGTCTTCCAAGCTTAAACTAGCTGTCTGTTGAACACTATGTCAAAGCAATGCATTCCTTTTTCTTTTCTTTTTTTACATTAAATTAAGAAGCTAAAGTTGAGTTCATGTATTCCATCTCTGTTCTCCATAGCAAGTTCTTGAACTACCACCACCAAACCTTTGTATGGTAGTTAAATGGACGGTTAGAAAATGGGATGGAGTACTTAAGTATAGCCCAAGGGAGTGCTTTGCCCAAAAAAGAAGAAGAAAATCTTATTATTGTCTTCCAATTTCATCTTAAGCCTAAGGATGACCACAAGTCGGGTTAATTTTTACTATAATATTGTAAACTAAAATAGTGTGTGTGTGTGTGTGTGTGTGTGTGTGTGTGAGAGAGAGAGAGAGAGAGAGAGAGAGAAAGAGATACAAATTAATTATATTTCGGGTCTGGTTTTTGTTGAGTTTAAAAATATTTATACACGATTCTTTATCTCGTAACTATCCAATAAAAACTCATTCATTTAGATTGGTTGTATCTATTAGGGTTGAATAAAATTACCATCCAGGCAATGTTACCGCCCTATGCAGAAATTCAAGTGTTTTATCGCATTTATTTTAGCCATGGAGAAGCAACAATATCTATTGTTCTTATGTATGGGATGGAATTGATCAAATGAGTTGGTTTAGAATGAAATGGAGAATCGGATGATGCATTAAAGAAGAAGTTTTTCTTTAAAAAAAATAATCTTGAGCAGAGAATCTTGCAAGCGTCGAAAGCAAAAAAAATTGACAAGATTCGTAGTTTAGACTGTAATAATAGAAGGTATTAATTCGAGTCTTAAAGAGTATCAATAAACACATGGAGTATCTAAATTCAAAGCTTCAATTTGAATCAATCACAGGAAGAAACAGAAAATTAAGATACTAATTAATTGCATTTGGTCAAGCGTACATTGAAGGGAGACAGACACATTAATTACCTGCATACATAATTACAGAAGTCAATTCTGCCACAAGTTAATTACCATGTAAAAAATGAGGTGTGCATCTAGCAGATAAAATGTTTAGGTACGTAGTTTTGTATTTGTCTAACAACATATCGACTTTGGATTGCGGAACAAGTAAAGGGCATGCACTTGGCTATGTGCTTGCTTCATAGATTTTGGCCTTTTAGGGTTCATATATATCCTGTAGATTTGGATAGAATTTACATTTCAGCTGACAAACATGACTTTTGACTAGGTAAGCTAAGCTGAAACTCAACTTTTTGCCACCCTAGCTGGTTTTATTTGCTTAATTAATCTTTGAAAAGCACAAGATTTAACATTAAATTATGATACATATCCATCACCAAATTAATATTTTATAACACTATTCTCAACAAAAATATCTTTGACACACACTGATCGATTATTAAACTTGAAATGGCACTTGGTACATGCTGAATTTAAAAAAAATAAAATCTATTTGGAATTGATTGAGTTTGGCCTTGTAGGCATAGCGGGCCATGTATAGGAACTTTAACCAAGTCATTGATTAGACGGATGAGTTGCAATAACTTTGCTTTCGTGTGCCATTATGGAATTGGCTATAACTTTGCTTTCGAGCGACAATATGGAAGTGGCTAGTAGGCCCTTCTATGTTGAGCATGGTTCCAGTCATTTTCTTGAAGAAAAAAAATCTGAACAATGTCTTAATAGATGGGCACTGTGTATAACTTTAAAAAAGATCCATGGGGCATGACGATTACTAATGTGCAACTAGGAAGTTACACGTAGAAGTAGAACAAAGACTAAACCAGCTCAATAGTTGTCTAAAATTGACAACCTCAATATAATTAATGTAATTTACCAAACCCATATCATATGTTGGTTTTGGTAGTGAAGATAAATTGTGGGATCATTAAATAACAAAATTGTAGGTTAGGTTAGCATTTGAATTGTGTTGAAGGGTCAAGTTTAGATGATAGCAACAATGGTGGTCAAGAGACGTATGCTGCCATTGATGAGATTTTGATAAGAATTGGATTCGGCTTCAGGTGAATAGGGGCTTAAGCAAAATTATATCTGATAAATGGGATCTTGAATAATTTTCATTTAGTACTTGGGGATTTATTGTTAAGTGGGGGTAATTTTCATTTCATAAATCATAATTGATAAATATAACTTATTTAATCTTGAAATTTTTTATTTAGTGAAGAACTTGAATCATTGCCCAGATGAACTTAAACCGGCTCTAATAGGAATCTAGTTTTCTGAAAGTTCAAGGAAAGAGAAGGCATGTTATTATGCTAATCTCCAGTGTAGCAAGGGGAAGGGACAATAGTTAACTTTCTAACATATTTTTAAGGAGAAATCTCTATTTAGCTTCTCATATTATTCAATTTCAATGTCACCCCAAACTAAATCAAAACAATTAGGTTTGTAATGTTTCACATGCCTAACAATTTGATACTCCTGTCGATATATTTGTTATTTTTTTCATTGGATTTTCATCGTTTATTGCATAAAGGACTGGATTGAGAAGTGTACGTGTGAAATATTAAGTGATTTGGTGCAGCACTATATTAGAAATTAGGGGGAGGGTAATTTGGCTAGGTATCTTACTGTTTCAATAATTGTGGACTCACTGTTTGTTTTTTTTTTCATCCTTTGATTTTTATTTTTTTTCGTCCCTTTGTTTTTCGTCCCTTTGAAGGGTCAAGTTTAGATGATAGCAACAATGGTGGTCAAGAGACTGATGCTGCCATAGATGAGATTTTGATAAGAATTGGATTCGGCTTCGGGTGAATAGAGGCTTAAACAAAACATTCTGTTTGTGTCTGTTGCTTCCTATTCCACTAGTATCGATACTGATGGTTTTTACCACACCAAAACCATCCATGATCCTAAGAATTTGATTAGAAACAAGCGTCAACCAGAAATATTTAAGGTTGATGAGTCGAGGGGGCTTTTCGTTTTCTTGATTCGCAAGAATTTTATCGAAATTTGTATGGATTAAGGACACTGGTCAATTTAGCTGAAAACAACCTTAAATATCGTTTATCGCCGTTGTCTCCATGCATAAACTTTTTCGATGGATTTTGCTGAAAACAATCCTAATATCGTTTCCAGTGATGCCTTCTAATCCTATATCGAATAAGAACGAGGAATGAAGAGAGATGTTTATCATACAACTACAAAAGTTATTAAATCATGGGTTTGATACATTAATTTAGATTTAGTATATTAACCTAGATTGATTTATATTAATAAAAAACAATTTCATTTTAATTTAAAAATAAAAATAAAAATAAAATGATGTTGCTTTTTTAAAAAAATCAAACTGAATTTTTACCTAGTCGATATAATTAAATTTCACAATTCCAACTCATGCTAAATATACAAGCCACCTAATTAACTCATGGCCAAGCCAGGTTTAATCAACAATTAGGGAGTAGTTCAGAGTTTAAGTTTATAGCCCATGTGAAGATAATACCCAATTCGTCATTTTATGTTGGGTCAATTGCTAATTAGAGTTCCAATGTGGGCTTGGCAAGGGTGGAGACTTTAGAATGGAAGGAGCGCTCACCAGAGGAGTATAATTTAAAGAAATGATTGAAAGAGGATGCCCTAAACCAGATGCAGTGACTTCTGGTGTTGCCAACTTGCCATTGGAAATGTATCCAAGGAGGGACGCCTAGACGAGGCTTCGAGCCTGTTTTAAGATGAAAAGGATGCAGGGATCTGTCTTCTTTTAGGATTCTCTCATTCACAGACACCCTTTGTTATTTATTGCGGTTTGAAGTGTTTTTGGATAAAAAAAATATAAAAATTATGATTTTTTGGATTTTTTTGTGATGGTTTCATTCAACTGTATTACTAAACACATCATAGTCTTAGGCTATGGAATTCCACCGGAGTTTACAACATTCAACGATATGGTGGATGCTGATTTCAGCATTTTGTTGGATGCATTTTGCCATGTCGGAGCTAATGGTTCAAATGGGCATAGAACCTGACATCCCAAACAACACTGGATGTCATGCATGGTGTGATTCAATTCAATCGAAGGAAGCCATGACAATCATCAAAAAGAATATGGATCAAGTATGTGTGTGTGTGTGTGTGTGTGTAGCATCTTGTCGGTATTTACAGCTCTTTGATCAATGGTTTTAGGAGATGTGAAAGACTAGATGAAGTTTGGATTGTTTTCTGGAACCGCAAAGCCATGCGATATCGCACCTTGAAGCATGTCTCTTCATTGAAGTTGGACCCCGTGCAAATCATTCAAAACCAATTTTTACTGGATTTTGGAGAAGGTTTAGCTCTGCCGAACCCTTTATTGATGTTGAACCATCAAGCATCTCTCTTCATTGAAGTCTGAATCCCACTATATAATAAAACATCTGGACTCAATTTTTTTGCATAACAGTGCACGAAAGATTGCTGCAATATCCGTGCAATTATTCACAAAATAATATGATTTTTCATAGCAGGAGATAAGCGATACATATGAGATCAGTTGATTGAATCTACCAATTCCCATCACTTGGGCACAGAGAACTGAACTTAGCTAAATGGAAGATGTATTGGAACCCTTCGTATAAGGCCTGTGAGCCCAAGTGTTGAGGACATTGACCTAGAATGAGAGCTGGGACTACCTAAAATTCATAATCATCAGCTTCTAGTATTAATCTATTATAGTTAAGACTTCTAAAAACATCTTCATTAGTTGGACCACCATCATTATCATCACAGGACCACAACTCTTTGAACGAACCTTAAGCAGATTATTAATGCAAAGCTATACACTCTATCCATGGTGACAGAAAGCAACCAGGCCCCGCAACACAGACATCACCTGCTGGTAGTACATGACAGTTGCTTCATCATTCACATCGACCATGAACAATTTCAAAGACTAGGCACCTCTGCTTGTGAACCAGACGGGATTTTACAGAAAATCACATGACTTCCATTCGTTAAAAACAGAAATCTTTACAGAAAACAGAGACACTGCAGCAACTTTGAAGCAGATGTTTCTGCAACCACTGGAACCAGATAAAATGGGGCAGAATACAAGTTTTGCAGTTTTGCCCATCTGTAGTTGACTTCTTTAAATTCTAAAACCCTAGAAAGTTTCAAAACCTAACGCCTTCATTAAGCCTTCAAGCTCCATGTCGATGATGAAGATTCATCGTGAACAAAAGATCTTGGAGACACAGGAATGGATCGTTTCTGTCTACCACTTCTGCTTTCAGAACTTGAAGGGTAAGATGTCAATGAAGGGGAAGTATTTACAGGGTTAGAAGAAGAAATGAACCTAGTCGACCGGCTCCTCAATTTCTTCTTCTCTCCCTCTCGTGCACTTTCTTCTGATCTAACTTGGCGAATTTTTGTTTGATTCAACTCTGCTGGAAGAACACAATTGCAAAGAAAACCTAAAAATTCACCAGAAACAACACCAACGTTAAATTTATGCCTGGTTTGCTGGCGAAGGAAAGGTAAGAGTGAAAATAATCAACTTGCATATGGGTGTTCAATAGAAAACAAAAATGTTTGAAGTGGTGTTGAAGGAATTCACAGCAAAGTAGAGTTGTATAACTTCCCAGTTAAGGAAGATACCTCTAACGTTAAGACAAGGCTTCTGAAGGCATGCATTGGGTTGATCCAAACTAGTGATAGGAGATATTTTACAATCTGAACTACAGGCTATCGCTTTACAATCTGAACTACAGGCTCTCGAATATCATATATCCATTTCCTTTCCTAACCACTAAAGAAAATTTTGAAAGAGAAATAACAACCAGTTTTCCTTCTCCACCACCAAAAGATATCCAATAAATGAACGGAGAAAGAGAATGACTTCCCAGACATCATGTTGGAGGGGCGAAATAGAAACCTGAGCTAAATTGCGACAGAAAAGACAAACATCTTCAACATCTTGGCTAACTAAAAGATCTGGCATTTTTAGGGTGAGAATGACTGGAAAAAGAAACTTTAACAAACAAAGACCCTAACACAACACTTCATTGTTTACAGTTACTATAATATGAATCTTTAATGATAAACAAGGCTGTCAGCTTTCAGAAACATACTCTTAACCACTAAACCAGTTTATAAAACTAGATGTGTGACTTATAAACATGACAGCCAGAACGAAGATGGTGGAATTCATGATAAAGCACAAGCAGAAGTTGCATGAACACCCGAACCACACGTTTCCTGTCTTTGTAAGCATAAAACAATCTGAAAGTAGAAACAAGGTCTAAACCAATTTAAATGGGACTCCTTACCTAAACGAGCAAGACGATTAACCCATTGTGGAATTGTTTTCCCAGTCAGCTTGAAACACACATCATTACAGAAGTGATTGCAGTTCTTAGTAATAAGATGGTAAGTATTCCCAGGATACTCCTGAGCTAATTTCTCCATGAAGGCCCGAACTTCTTTAGGACCCAAATCGGTTCTTCCAATCAATATAGATTTCCTAAACATAAATCCCGGGCATTGCTTCGGCTCAACCTCAAAAATCCCCGTTGTCTCATGATCATGTGCTCCAAAACTATATTCAACACCGTGAACTACATTACAACCAAAAAAAAAAGTTAAAAATTTAGCTCATGTCAGAACTAATTAAAAACACTCTTAATAGTCAATGGCCCAAATTCATTTTTTTCTACCACCAAATCTCAACAAACCAGACTAAGTTTTACTTGTTTGACTAACATGAGATCACTATAAATAAATAGATTAGTAAACTCTCCTTTCAACACCAAGATTTCATTTTTATAGTGATTGGATAGCATTTCACTACTGCAAAAAAAATTTCTTTCCTCACTCACCAGAAAAATAACATAAAGAAAACTAGAAAAACCTGACAAAAAATGGAATATTATATATTAATTCCATAAATAATATTACCCTCTTTCCTTTCTTTTCCTTCCACTTTCTCAGCAACCAAACTATACTAAAAGATGTTCTTTTTCCCTCCTTGGATCTAAACGGTTAAAAAAAACAAACCCACCATTTCCCTAACAAAAACATCGTTAAAATCGAAACCAAAAACTGAAACATGGAAAAACAAAAGAACCCAGAAACACAAACCATGAAAAAATCAAAACTTTAAGAGTTACAACTAACCTTGTACACCAGAATGATAGACCCCGAGACCAACCCAGTAAGCGTAACCATTAACAGTTGTCAAATCATAAACATTTAAGTAAACCGGAACTGTCCCTGTTTTCTTTTTCCGGTTCAACATCACCATTCTGCACAACATTTCTTTCTTTCTTCCTTTTTATTTAAAGGGAAAGAAAATAAAGATAGAAATGTTGGTGGTGGTGGTGATGATGGATATAGAAAGCAAAGAGAAGGGCAATATTTGTGGGGATCAAGGAAATTCGAGGAATTTAGGGGCTAACTTGGGAACCGAGAAGTTTATTTATTAATTTACTAAAATATGGGGTGAGAAGTGAGAAGAGAAGTTTCCTTTTATTGGGGTGGGGGATAATTATAATAATACTTGTTTTAGATATTCTGAAATTTTAGGATCATCCAAAGGTTTTGGAATAAAATCTTCCCTAGTTTTAAAAATAATAAATAGATTTTGAATGAAAATAGATTTATATAATATATTCTAAATTTTATATGGCTATAAAAAAACTATTGTATTTTTTTTTATTAGGCACAAATTTATTTTTGCATTTAGAATTATGTATGAGTGCATGTGGTTTGAAAAAAATATTAAATTAATATTTTTTAATGTGTTAATATCAAAAAAATTTAAAAAAAATTTAAAAATTATTTTAATACATTAAAAAAAAACATCTACACCACAATATCAAACATTAACTAATTATATTAGATAAATACACTGGGAATTGTAGATGAATTTGCTAACTATGTTAATATTAAGATTTTACTTTTAAGGGAAATTTCTTTTTGTGAGTAATGAGAATAGATAAAAGAATTTTTTTTTTCATAAATATTTTAGTTGTGTGTGTTCATTGTGATGACAGTGGATATTTCTAAGTAAAAATATATCCATACCATATTGATTAAAAACTTTAGATATTTATATCTTGTTGTTTTAAACATGGTTTATTATTTAATATAAAATAAATTAATAATGTTTATATATTATTTTTTAAAATATAATTGTTGGGTTGGGTTTTAATCAGCTTTTTTAATCGAGTTTAATAATATTTATTTTTTATTTGTTATCCATTAAATAAGATAACTACTTAAAAAAACTCACACATTTATATTGGTTTAGATTAATTTTCATCAAGTTTTAATTAAATTAATATCCCAATAATGTGAATAAGTTATTGAAAGAGATTTTTTTATTTTTTTATTTTAGAATTAATAGGTTTATTTTATTATGTTACCTTTTCGATAATGTTAACGAACAAACTTACAAAAAGATCTTTCATGTTATGGCACTTACTGTGCATCATGCTCGATGAGCTCACCAAAATAAATTTCCATTGGCACAGAGAAAGGGAGATAAAGAGCGTGTTTGGCAGTGTGATTGTAGTGCTTTTCAAATAACTTTTCGTATCAAAATACATGTCAATGATGTTTTTTTATTTTTTTAAAATTATTTTTGACATTAGCACATCAAAACGATCCAAAACATACAAATCATATTGAATTTTAGCATAAAAAAAAATTCAAATTTTTTGAGAACGCGGGTTAAACCGCGTTCCCAAACGCTTCCAAAGTAAACCCATGATTTGCTTCCCTTTCACATCACTCTTTGGCATCACTTAATCGGCACATTACCACAAATCCAAGCCATTCAACTAGCAATAACAACAAAAACTCTTTGGTTTGTTTTTATGTTTTTTTTTTTACTTTTTCCATCAATTAATTTTCACTCATTGAAATCTAATTAATTCATTCTAAAAAATTTTAGATAAATTATTTACAAACAGATAATATTAATAGGTATTTTCACCTCCCGCTAAAGTCATGCATTTATATGTTATTTTATGAAACAACACTCTGAAATTTTCAACTTTTCTGCAAAGTTATCTAAGTGAAATTTTCAGCTTTTTTACAAAGTTATGTAACTCGATATAATACTTATCTAAAAAGTGTTTGGGTAACTCGTGGGTTATTATATCAATTTTATTTTTAAAAATTTTTTAGTGTTTGATTCAATCAAGTCTAGATCGGGTTTGATTGGATTAACCTAGTCATGAATCAATTGAATCACACCAACTCAATGTTCTTTTCTAGTTCGATTTAAAATTATATTCAGATCAAGTTTCAAGTCGTAAATTATTTAAATTAATCCATTAGTTGAGTCGTGTTTAACAATTATTTATACTTTTATGTATGCTGACAAAGTTGATTTCCTGATGGGATTATAGTAATGTTTGACATTGTAATAGCGGTTGTTTTTTAAAGTGTTTTTTTATTTAGAAATTTATCAAAATAATAATTTTTTTATTTTTAAAAAATTTATTTTTAATATTAGCGCATTAAACAATTTAAAAACACAAAAAAATATTTTTTTAAAAAAATAAAGTTTTTAAAAAACATGATACCACCGTAAAAACAAATACATTGCCCATTTGTGAAAAAGAAAACATAACTTTAATTGAATTAAAGTCTTTTTTCGATCAACTAGGTTACAAGTAGGTCCACTATCACATCTAAGAATTGTGTGGGAACCCAATTGCCTTGTTCATGAGAAATTTCTTCCTCGCGATACCTTGCT
>Ga0307509_10006551_pt1 | contig 15599 bp, 11 predicted proteins | sample 10_EM_MG_FD_202245 | JGI IMG/M metagenome (GOLD analysis project Ga0307509, IMG submission 202245) | Populus trichocarpa ectomycorrhiza microbial communities from riparian zone in the Pacific Northwest, United States - 10_EM | ecosystem: Host-associated > Plants > Roots > Unclassified | place...
CACGCTGCAGCTGGACAGACACTGATGATGCGCTCCTCATGGCAGCAACTGCCGCTGCGAAGATGGTACCTTTTTGGTAGGTCTCCATTGCTGATAGCTTTGAACAACGTTTATGGATGATTTCTGTATGTAGCCGTACCATAATTGCATGGAAACGATGGTGAAAGAGCCGAAAGCGTCGAGTATCTAATCCCAATCTAATCGTTGTGACATACTGTGACTCTATCCCAAAACCCGTGGGAGTCGGCTTTGTTGGAAACCAGGTTTTGGAAAGCCGAAGCCGAAAAAGGCCCGGCAAAAAAAAGCCGGGTCCCAAACAGGCCCTAATGGGATGGAAACCGCCTTTGGTGTAACGTTGGATATCTTCAACATCATCGGCCGTTCCCCAGTACAAAGGGATCTTAGGTAGCACGACAGAGCACAATTCTTAGTCGCAGTGTGGAAGAAAGACCTAGAAAGACTCATCCTTGGTCGCGGTCTAAGTCAGACCAGAACATAGGAGGTCCGGGCCGAGGAAAATAAAGCGGCACGTACGCGTAATTTCTCGTCTTTGTGAATGTATCACGGAAGATAAGTGAAGGCGCGATAGTGCCGTAGCGGGATGTCAAGGCGGAGTCGTAAATAGGAAGGTTATCCGGACTCCAGGGCGAAGAAAGACCCGAGAGGCGGTGTGTTGAAAGCAAGGGACTGCGTGGGCTAAACCAGGATGATGACAAGGGACGAGAGAACGTGTCGGAAGTGATGGGAACGAAGAACCGCGTACATATAAGCATCGGCATCAGCGAAACAATGCATGACATATCGATTCCGAACCAAGGGATAGCGAATGACGCGACGACGGCGCAAGAAGATACACCCGAGCTCTGGTCACTCGGGTGTTTCCATTCTCTCCTTTGTGCTAGTGTTCACAAATGGCGTTCAAACCATGAACCAGGGCCTGAGGTGTGCAGTAAGTTTCTATGAAGTCAGCTTTATCCGGATTGCCTTGGCCGAGTGGAATCTGCAACTGCCGACAATAGGTCTTGCAACATTCGAGTATGAGGCGCCGAAACTCCAGGCTTCGAGAGCTCTAGATTACAGAGGGGAGTGGTCAGGCCTTGTCGACATTGCGAGTGGCACACGTTGGGGGTTTGTTGACGGTCCACAGGTTGTCCTCTCGCGAAATTGGGTTGAGTGGCCCGAAGAACGTCAGCTAGCTTTTACCTAGCTTATTCGAAGTTTCAATTACCCCCGAAATCCAGATGCTTACCTTCCAACAAAGCCATGCCACAGTGCGGTGGGGGAATAGAATGCAAAGAATTAAAATGTGCCCAGTTTGCCCCGGGCCGAATGGCCCCGGACACGTGAGCGCTGGATTTTCTCTTCTGTCGTGCTCAAGTCGTGCTTGCTTGGTCCACAATTGCCTTCAAACTTCAAACTGCCAACCACAGTCCAGGGTGCTTAGTATAAACTTTCCAGAAGTCGGCTTTCTTTCAGGTCAATAATTTGCATTCACAAGTTGAATCTAGAACAATGTTGTCTCCTTCCGAGTCTCCGAGTCTTCGTTCTGCCCTAACGATGGCTTTCCGAGTTCCTCGCTTGCCCAGGGACCTTAACACATGTTGAAGAACGCACCCCTATTCTCGGATATTATTCTCGATCTGGTTGCCTGCCCCTCCACCACCCCCGACTTGTACGAGGAAATGCTGCGTTCAACGTAAACCCTGGGATACCGTTTCTCGCTACGGCAAGACCAACCGATGCTGGCTCTCCACAAGGCGGCTCGATAATGGAGGAGTCACCACGGGACAAGCGATTCGTTGGAGATTTCGCGACGGGGGATTACGAAGGCCACGAGGAATTCTCACAGCCAACGAGTGGAACCGGTACCACGGCTACCTTTGTACGCCCAACCTCTACATTTTCGTGATTCTGGATATGCTGGTTCAATATCGCAACTCCGTCCACCTCTTCTCATCGCACCCCCGTAATATTTTTATGCTTCGTCTTCCCCTTCTCCCGCTCGACTTGTATCGGCAACTCTTCTCGGCCATGCCCTTCCTAATCCCCAAATCCATGACCAGTCTACAGTGGTATACTTAATCAGATATCTACGCGCTTCTTTCTTGCGGAGGATATTCGGCGCGCTATTATGTATATTGGCCAGACTAGCAGAGGAACTGAGTTCGACTATAAAAAAAGCATTGATTCGTCTTTATCGTCATCGGAATGGAATTGGATTGCTATTCATATTTTCTTCAGGCCTTCGATAATTTCGGCCCATCGCCCATTATTAGTCCTCGAGGGCTACCATTATTCAAACGACTGTTTCACACTCCTTCATAGCGTCGACAATTCCGGCCCATCGCCCATTATTCCAGGATGAGATATCCTTCCACTTCGAACTGTCCTCTCCCAAGGTTATCCTTAACCAGACGAGACAGCTGCCGACAACAATATCTCCCCAGGACGGGGCCTTTCCCAAGAGAAAGGGCCCTTGTCCACCATTCTTCGCATACCACGCATCAACCTTCCCCAATCCATCTCTGAACTGTGCCCATTCCTCAACGGCAGCCTCACCCTTAGGAGTGATATCTTCCATCGCCTTTCCACATGATTCCTCCCTTGTACGACGAAAGTACTCTTGGCTTTGAGGGTTAAGCTTGAAATAGATGGCGGGGACAAGAAAGTTCCGCAAAGCACCGATGTTGTCTCCAAAAGCTTGTCCAAAAGTGGTCTGCAGCGCAAGTGTGTTGTGGGGAAAAACCTGAGGGGTGCCCGGGTAGGTTTTCTCGAGATATTCTGCGATCAGAATGGAGTCGGAGACATAGGCCCCAGTGGATGGGTTGTGAATAGCAGGTAGGGTATAATGGTCTCTCCCATCCGCTTTCTTGGATGTAGGTGGGATGCCTAGTTTCTTGCAGAGTGGTTCAATGTCCGGATACTCGACCCATTCGGTTTTATATGGAATCCCCTTAAAATTTAGGGTAAACCTAAGAAGGGAGGTGAATAATAAGTGCATGACGTTAATAAACGACCTTCCTACCTCGTCATAAATGTGTTGAGAGACCATGCAATCTCTTTGTTAGTCGAGGGGATGTCGTAGAAAGTGATCGCCATTGCGAGCCGTGCGAGAGAACTCAAGTGTATTACTGAATTACGCCGATAATATATTTATCTGGAAGCTGACTGATCACCCGATCGAGCGATGAGTCGATGACGAATCAAGCCGGCCGCGGTGGAGATTACTCGCTTCATTGACAGGGAAGCAGTGAGAATGTAAAGCTTTCCTGGTATTGTCATCCCGTTGATCTCCATCCTCGAAAATCAAAATACTTAGTGCGTAAGTCGGCCTGCATTACCTAATGACCTCGTCCGAGAGTCTCTTGTCTATTTTGTGGTATCCATCTGATTTCATCAGTTCGAATGACTTTGGTTTGATTGACATAAGTGACTGCCATACTGCACATTCTCTCATAGTGTTTGTGTGCAGTTCACCGAAAATAAAGGACTTGAGGTGATGGTTGGGTGGGTTTGAAAAAGAAGGTCAGTTCGAGATGGTTTGTCGAGCCGAAGTTGTCGTTGAGTAGGTATCCCTGCAGTGTAAAAGGAGGAAATTCTGAAACGGGAAAGGGCGTGGAGATTGCGCTCTTTGACATGCCATCACTCGGGTGTTTCCATGGCTCGTGCCTAATCTCTTTACCTTTTTTCCTCTCCGCTGATTTCCACTTTCCAGTTGACTAACCTCGTTCCACATATAAATACTATCCTCGTCGTTCACTTGGTTGAATGTAGTCGGCTGTTCAATGGCACCCGATTCCGATGCTATCATGTTAGTAGTGCGATCCTCAAGAAAAGCTATCTCTTTTAAATTTCTAATGGCTCAAATCGACACAGCCTCATGCGCTTCTCCATCCAATACTCAACGATTGGTGAGATTTTACTACATATCCTCTGTCTGCGGCCGTTCTCATCAGTTGCTGTAACGCTGCTATGACGGATTCAGATATTATGCCTTATATAAAGGGATAAATGATCACTAGTTATCTGAAAACGGACTTGGATGTCCTTACTTCCACGCAACTCAAAACCTGACCCTCAAAACTCATAGAAGAGGATTACGTTTCTGTTTTGCAAGATCGATCTCTCGGACAATACATGTCTACTAATGGAGGGATCATAAACGGAATTTGGGATGAGGTCAAAATTCACTGTCTTGTTGCCTCTTCGAGGGCATCTTGAAGATAGACACAAAGATTCGGAGCTGAGCGCTCAGCGATTGCAGCTCTGTATTTTACGACTGGTGGGCGAGGCGCGATCACATGTGCTGGACCGCCGGGCCGGCGGAGTTTCAATATCCCACTCGTCGCGTTTCCTCTTGGCCCTCCCACATCAAGCTTTCGACCTGCCAATCATCTTTCTTTCAACTAGACTCCGAGTAACTGAGGCAAAAGACGTCATTGGGCCTTGTACCACCTCACCGATTCCCCCTCGTTTCATCTCCTCTCGGTCATTGTATCCAAAGATAGCACATCACAGGCCTGCGGGTGACATAGCCTTGAAGATGCGGTCTCATAAGGACATAGTGGGTATTATCACTTCCACCCAGCAGTTGACAAGTAAATTGACATTCAAAGGCGTTTGATTGACTTCTCATTCCCTATTCTGTTTTCACAATCGCCATTTCGTCATTCCCAAAATTGGAGGACTTCAATCAAGCCTTTGGATGAATACGTGCTGGACATGGATGTGAGTTTGAGGAAATTTTGTTATAAAAATGGTTGCAGTTTGTGGAGTTCACCTTTCCTATTTCTTGAGATCGCCCCGAAAGTTTCTCGGAAACACTCAGTTTGTTAAACTGGGTTCCAGACTGCCAAATATGTGTTCAGTCTTTCTGACTTCTCTAGGACGATGTGAACCAAGGTAAAGCAAGGTGAACAGGGTATGGAAGATCTGGTGCGTGCAAATCATTAACCTAACTAATCAACCCCAAAGCCCACCGTTAATTATTGAGGCTAAATGTTGTGGAGAAACCTAACCGATCCCATCTAAAACAACGATAGTGTGAAGGACGGCCTCTCCGGAGAAGACAATCTCTTATCGGGGACAGTTCCATTTGATTTCATCATGCAAAAATGATACAATAAGCCTTCTATTTGGATTAACGTAAGTACCATAGTACTTCACATTGATTTATGTACGCAAGGTCTTCACTTTTCCCTTTGCGCTGATCTTCACCTTCCACTCGACTGTGCTCATTCCACATCCAAAATCGTCATCTCTCTTTTCATCAACTGTAGCCGACATTGAAGGAAATGGCGTCCAAATCTATTTCTATCATGTCAGTACACTCCTCGAGAAGCGCGGTGCCCTTTGTTTCTAACGGCCCGAATCGACATAGGCTCATGCGCTTCTCCATCCAATATTCGACAATTGGTGCGCCGATTACTATCTTCCATCTGTGATCGTCCTTATTCTTCTTCCTGCAGCGCTGTTATGGTACGACTATGCTCTCACATGGACCCGCGAAGTGCAGTATTTCTGGACAAAACGATTCACGCTCTCGACTGCACTGTATGCCCTGTGCCGGTATGGGATGGTGGCCAATATATTGTACACCTTAGCACTGGCGGACAAGCTCCCAACAATGAGGGTAGGTTTTTATAGCATTGAGACTGGTCACTGAGCTGAATTCATTTATGCTACGACCTACCTAGTATTGACTTTGCTTATGACTTTCTTTTTCATGACGTTGATTGACATATTTTTTTTGCATCTGCAGCTGTGATGCTGGGTATCGAGTCTGCGCAATCCTCAGTGTTTTGGGTCGAGTGGGCCTTATCAGTGAGTCGGTTTTTTTTCGTTTAGTCTGCTCTCTAATTTCTCCTTTGTTTGCCTCTCTCCTGTAATACAGCCGTCTGGGGTTCAAGAGCGTACGCTGTGTTCAACCGAAGCAAGGTTATTCTTGTCATATTTGGCTCTCTTGAATTGCTTGTCCTCGCCCTCGCAGTAGTAAGGATTATCTCTTCTTTCCACATGTGTTTGGTCGCCTCATGTCCTTTCCAACTGACGCCAGCTGCATGTACCATATGTCTCTTGTGCTATCCAGAAAGGAAAGGAACCGTTAGTGCCCTTTCCCTTCACCTGTCTGTCGTTAGCTGATATCTCACCCTCCTGTTGCGATGGATAGAGGTGCCGGTTACCTCCCAGTACTTCTTAACAGAAACTAACAACATCTTCACCAGTGCCCGCTCTCCTCGCAATTTTCACGGTGATCTACGAAATAACCTCTGCCCTACTCACTTCGGTGCGTAGCATACAGGCTCTAAATGGCGGTGGGCCATGGAGGGCACAACAAAAGAGTTTGACATTTCTCGTCCTTCGAGAAGGTCTAATATATTTTGGGTGGGATTTCGAGCGCTTCTCCGGGACACGTTAATAACATCTCGCACCAAGGTTTATCACTACATTGTCGATAACCTCCCTAATCTTTCAATTTGTAAGTTTCGTCCATGCCCCTCGGATATGAACCCACTTAAAGTACTACCAACAGCGAGGCACGGTGAGTTCCCCATCCTCTCTATCTCCCAGCGATCTCGTTTCCTGAACACCCATGGGACACCTTCAAGCCTGGGACCTTCTTCCCTCGATTAATGAACGCCTACACCCTGCCGTAAGCCCCCGCAGCGTCATCCCAGTAATTTCCACCTGATATTTCGCCCGTAAAGTCTTTCGGGATTAATGACCGCCCGCTTCCTACTCAATCTCAGGGAATGGGATCACCGTATGTCCAACCCAGAAACTGACGAATGGGACAATGGAAGAGGAGGCGACGGCGAAGACATACGGTTCAAGAAATCCGAGCCTCGTGCTACGCAGTGGACAATCAACGACGTACTTGCCGATGACCCTTTGTTGAGGCCGCCAGTGGCGCCTGAAATCGACATTCCATCCCGCGGTGCTTCATTGTCGCGCACGGGACAGTGAAAAACACATTTGGCACCCCGCGGGATCAGGGGACTCCACGAGACAAACGGCACAACTTATTTCTGGTTACCAGAGTGGTGACATTATATCGATGTATTTCTGCTAAATTTAAATGTACATTTTACGTCCAACAAGAAAGACCAGCTCATCACTTTACATAAGCATTTTCTGATCATGACACAGTTCGAAGGGCGTGGTAATTTGTAAAAATACGACTATCTTTAACGAAACAGCACTGCCTTCCTTGTACAAATGGATACTCTATCCATATGCCGCATCAACTTTTTGCCACGGACTCGCCTGCCTGGATAAAGTCTTGGCGATAGTGATCAGGGATGTTTATAAGCACTACCGTCCCAGAGCCTAAGCACTTCACATGCTTGTCATCGGTTCCAGAGCGCCCTGAATCGCCAACCGCTGGCACGATAGAGGAGCCCACCCGACATTTAACCACCGCATGTTGCCCCTTCCTCCTTTTTGAAACTAATCAAATCGTAATTCCTCCGCAGGACCACACCATGGTCAGCTTATCCTCCAGATTTTCCATTATCCGTCTTACAATCGCTGGGGCTTTGGGCCTATCTTTCCTATGGCTTTTTCATCAAGGCTTCACTGGCCAGTCCCTCACTTCTCCGCCGCATTTTGTCCTCGGGGACGAAGTTCCTTCGACAAATCCACTGAAATTGCAGTCGATTCCCTTGGCGCACAAGAATGTTGTGGTTGCGTCGGTATTTGGGGCGCATTTCGATGTTTACATGGCAGTTGCGTGGACGTTGCATCGGATTATGCCTAAAAACCAAGGCCCGAGCCTTCGAGTCTACGCACAGGTGCCATTTCTCTACAAATTCCAGGAGGTCGTGAATCGGTATGGGCTGTATGAGGGGGAATATCAAGATCCCGAACACCTAATAAGAGATATCCAGAGGGATAATGAAGGCGGAATCGACCTTTTGATATTGGGGACATGCGAGATCGAGTACGTCTTTTCGTCTTCTCATTCTGGGTAAATTTTTTCGAGGTCACTTTTTTTGTCTCAGCATGCCTCATTGGAACGAGGAGCTCCTTATCGCCTGGGATGCTCGCGATGCCTCACATAAATTCCAGATCGTTTGTGTTGTTCATAACGTCGGCGATGTAAAGTGGCAATCGGCCATCCCGGAGTGGTCTCGACGGAATGCTATTCGTCTTCTTTCTATCTCAGAACAGTAAGTCCCTTCATGTCATCGTTTGACGCCCTCTGAGTTGAATGTGTATACAGTGTTGCAAGAACATTCCATAGAAAATTCCAAAGCGCCGCTCGTAACTCCGATACCCGACTTAGCTCTGCTGGATATGAACATATCCCCGTTGACTTTCACATACCGATATTGGACATTCAAAGTGCCTCGGCGCTTTCTCCGAGTCGTGTTTTATCCAATGTTGTGATACAGGGTTCATTCCTGATGGGTCGGCGGGATTATGCAAGGATATTTTCTCAGCTCAATGCCTCTCTTTATGGTGCGCCCCACGATAGCTTTAAATAATAGAAAATCTTCTCATTCAATTGAATTTTAATTGACAGACGACCCCGAATCATGGGGATACACACTTGAAGTTGATGGAGAGAATTCGACATTTATCTCATCACCCGACACCACTCCCGATCATTCACCACCTTTCCAACTCCATCTAGTGGGCCATGGAAAACTGGATGTCCCCCCTGCGCTCAAGAACATCGTGGTTCTTCATGTCGACTTGGATTACACGGAGTTTTATGCGCTTATGAGTAGGATGGACGTGTGTGTACCGGCTTTCGCTAGGAATTCGGATGCGAACTATGTTAATCAGGCGAGCTCAACTGTTGCGATGTGCATGGAAAATAATGTGCGAGCGATTGGTTTTCTTGCGACGGGAAGGGGGAGTGTAGTTACTGAATTTCTTTAATCAGGTTCCGATTTTGGGTGTCCGCGAGCTGAGGGAATGCTACACTCATATCGACAACGACAGTATTACGATCACCCGTCCAGCTGCGATGAGCGAGATGCAAGCGATTAAAGCTTTGCGTACGGGAGATGCTTCCACATTTCTTGATCACGATCCCACGAACTCGGGCTTTAGGCTGGGCGACCATCCAGGGATTCGGAAAGCTGTTGAGGAGATGATGAAAAAGGGATGGGTGAAGGCGATAGAGGGATTTGAGGAGCGTAAACGGAAGACTTGGGAGAAGAACGACATTGTGATGACGAGAATACTGAGAGATGTGTAATTATCATGTAACAAAACACACTGATGAGGCAATTAGCGCTCTTTTAAGCGCATAAAAAGCAATCATGGTTCACTCCAATACCCAAGGTATTGCCGCCCACTCGGCAAAATAATTGATCCGGTGATGGTGGCTAAGCAGCTGATATCTGCCTGGCTTCATTTCTCGCGTCCATCGCCCAGGCGGTTTCCATTACATCATTTATTTTACTCCCCCGGGTACCCATAAACTCCTCTTCTCAGTCTGCGGGCCTAAAACCATTTTCGTCTCCGTTATTATTTGAAGAGATCCAGATTATTCTAACAGCATCGTTGCGTGTTGGACTTTGTCAAGCTTCATCCCTTCTTATCCACCAATCGCGGATGGAGGACTTCCTGAGCACTCAACGAGGGACGTTTTCTAGTTCATACTTTAATTTTGGCCACTTCTCAATTGTATGCACTTGCAAGCATCGACGCGCATGCCACTCCGAAATACTTTACTTTGAGAAAATTGCAGTCTACTGTAGATGAACCTCCACCTTCCGTCATGAGGTGTTCCTTGGGGGTAGAAGTATAAGCGCTTCGCCGGGTGTTCCTCTCATTTGGTGGGTCTCGTCGCTTATATCTGCTTGGTGTCTTCTTCGCCCTCGTACCACATCATTATCGGCAAGCCGTCCTCTCTTTACCACACCATGTCAAAAAAGACAAATGTAAGCGAAGCATCATTCACTTGAGAAACTTCTTTCGTTGATTCCCGTGTGACAAAATGGTTAGTTTATCACTTTGAAGCATCAGATTTGATGTTGAGAGGAGATCCTGTAATCGCGTAAAACAACATTTGCCAACTTGAATACGAGCCGTAGTACATTTTTCTACAAACGTCCAAAGACACATCACTATATTTTACAATAGACTACTTAACCTGAAATAAATTACACCGCAAGAAATTGTGCTATTCGCGTGCAGAACCCGCTGGGTATCAAATTTTAATGGTCCTGTGTGCAACAATCAAACACTGGAGCTGCTGGATGATATGTTTGTTTCAGCTGCCACGGGCTTCAACAAAGGGTCATCGGAAAATACGTCGTTGATCGTCCACTGCGTAGTAGGGGCCTCGAATCTCTTGAATTGTATGGCAGTGTGGTGGTTGCCCGCTCTTGTATTCTGTTGGTCAACGGTTTCCATGCCGGTCATACGATGATCCCATTCCCTAATATTCAGTAGGAAACGGGCAGTGAGTAATCCCGCAAGACTTGTTAAAATATCAGGTTGAATTATTGGAAAAATAAAACCCCAGGTACATACGGCAGGTTGTAGGCGTTCATTAATCGAGGGAAGAAGTAGGTCCCAGGCTTAAAGATGTCCCGGGTGTTTAGAAAACGAGAACATTGAAAGGTGGGGAGGAAGAGGAACTTACCATGCCTCGCTGTTGGTAATAGTGTAATATTTATTTTTGTAGGTTAATGTCTGAGAAGCGTTTCAGGAAACTTACAAACTGGATAACTATGGAGAGTATCGACAATGCGGTGATGAACCTAAGTTCGAGATATTGAGAACGTATCCCGGAGAAGCGCCCGGGGAGAAATCATACCCATAATATGTTAGCCCTGCCGCAAAGCAATTGGGAATAAGGACATGGAGAGTATTCAGGGGTTGATAATGGCGGACCTTCTCGAAGAACTAGGAAAGTCAAACTCTTGCGTTGTGCCTTCCATGGACCCCCGCCATTTAGAGCTTGTACGCTACGCACCGTTGTGAGTAGGGCGGAGATGATTTCATAAGCGAAAGTGAAAACTGTGAGGAGAGCGGGGACTGTTTAAATTGAGGTCAGTGTCAATGCCGTCAGGAAGTATAGGCTGGGTATTCACCTCTGCGCATCGCAATAGGAAGGTGTGACATCAGCTAGGAATGGGCAGGTGAGCGAGAGAGTCACTAACGGTTCCTTATCTTTCTGGACAGTACAAGAGACAAATGGTACATGCATCTAGTATTATTGTAAAATAATATTAAACCAGCCATTGCGGAAAGGAAGAGGAAACCCTCACCACTGCAAAGACGAGGACAACCAGTTGAAGAGTGCAAAATAAGGCGAGGACGATCTTGCTTCGATTAAAAACCGCATATGCTCTTGCACCCCATACGGCTATAAGAAGAAGCAAGGAAGAGTGCGTCGGGTCGATGAGACTATAATACAGTAGACAACTCGAAGACCCACTCACTGACAATCCCTATTCGACCTAAAACACTCAAAATTGCGCAGATTCGATACCCTGCATCGCAGCTGTGAATAGAAAATACCGTTGTTAAGCCAACGTCAGGGTCAGAGTGATAAGAAAGATAAGAAAGTACTACGTTGCGACACGAGTCAATTTTGTTGAGTAACCTCTCTTAACGGTATAAACACTTACCCTCATCGTTGGGAGCTTGTCCGCCAGTGCCAAGGTATACAATACATTGGCCACCATACCGTATCGACACAGGATGTACAGCGCAGTCGAGAGCGTGAATCGCTTTTTCCAGAAGTATTGCACTTCGCGAGTCCATGTGAGAGCATAGTCGTACCATAACAGGACTGCGTGGAGAAAAATAAGCGCCGTCATAGATGGAAGGTGTTATGTAGCCCACCAATCGTTGAATATTGGATGGAGAAGCGCATGAGCCTGCATCGATTCGAGCCATTAGAAAAATGGTGTAATTGAAGGAGCATAGTACTAACAAGACAGCTTTGGAATTGACCATTTCGTCAACAATCGATGAAGTGAGCAAACAATATTTTGATGTGAAATGAGGGCAACCGAGTCGGAGGTGAGGATTCGTGCAGAGAAGAGATTAGATATAAGCAAAGCCGCAGTCCGACAGTTACGTGAATCGGCTAGATAAGATCAAATGGAAGAATTCGAAGAGCTGATAGTATCATCATCAGAGGTAACCATAAAAGCCGTAAGGCCGAACTTCGCGCTATTGTGATGTCCTTGAACGGGGTCATAGAAAGTAAGCCCAGATCTATCTGTACCTTACTCCAAACTTCCCACCACTTACACTTCCTTTCCACCAAGTTGCATTCGCGTCATATTCGCTTTTGTCTGCGAGAGCACCAGTTTAACAGGTGCCAAAGATACCGGTTCACACAGACACGATACAAAAATAGGACGGGAATCTCCCGGTCAGACTCTGGATATTTATTTCGGAGACAAGTGTCAAAGAAACGTTGCTTGGGAAGAATTCGGCATACTGATACAAAGCTGAAGCACTCCTATTTGGGGCATACACTGCCTGTGATAATTTATAGACGAAGCATCAACCTTGATGTCGCTTAGATCCGTGATGAGAGAGACATGAACACTTGAAGTGGCGATCAATGATAGAGGTGAAACGAGGGAGAAAAGTAAGAAACATTGGAAGCGAGGGCTGTGATAGAAAAGGCATTCGAGGCAGATGGATACGACGAGGCCTTGCGAGCTTGTATAAGCGATCATCATCATCCAGGTTGTAGAATGGACGTGGGCTTTGAGTTTAAATTAGCACTGTAAAACCATGAGGACGTACTCCATCGCCTCTTTGCGGAACATTTGAAACTTTATCGAGCTTGAAGCTGTGGACGTTTCTCGATTTCAACACATGTACAAGAACATATTCAAACCACCAGGTCACCCTCGGCACATTGAGAAGGTTTGCGCCTGATTGCCAGATATCAGACGGTGACAGTCATCGTTATCAGTTTAGGCTACGAAGATGTAGATATCGGGACGGCAAGACGGACATGAATTCGCCGGCTCCACCGGCAGCGAATAGAAGCGTACCTGCATATAGGATTTGAATCGAATGATGCAGACAGGCAAAAGTCATTAGATTACTTTAGCACAATAACCTTTTGTTCTAAGGACAGAAAAACGGGGAAGGGTGAGAAAGCAACTCATCTGTCAGGTTTGTTTTGGCACTCTCCTCACAAACGCAACAAGGAAAAATGACAACAATTTCCCTCGGAAACCGTTAGAGGGTACACGACACCGAGCGTAAGGGGAAGGTCCCGAGTATATTTGGAAAGATTCGGAATGAACGAAAGCATGAACTAAATAAACTATACATGAGCCTGAGGACCAATAAGAGCGAAATCGAAAGCGGGGAAACCGAGGGGGAAAGAAAAAAAGACTCAAGTTGTCTCTTCGAAAGGGGATGACTGTTGATGGTGGTAAAGCTTATTCCACCGCCATGACGCAGGGAAGCAGTGTCGTTGATGTCATAATTCTCACGTCTCGCAGTGACGAACATGGAAAAAACTCCGGCCGAACTACCAATATCAAGATATGCAAGGACAGTCATAAGGAAGGTTGTATATCTCCTAAAAGCCGATAGTGAATAAAAAAAACTTGGACAAGTTCTGAAGGGACCCAGATGGAAGCTGACTCACAAGGCCGACCTCGCCAAACTGCAGGCCGATGAAACCGGTCAAGCTCCCAAGAACGTGACGGAGGAATCACAGGACGATGAGTGTGGGTCATATCGTCCACACCTGCGAGGAAAGAGCCTTCTAGTTTATGGCCGCAGAGGAAATGTTGAAGTGGTGGAACAAGCAAAGAAAGAGCTAGGCCCTAGAAAGAGAACGTGTCACTGTCATGGGTAACAAGAGAAAGTAGGGAGGATATCGCGGAGGACGGAATGGGGACGGAGCGCACAAAGTAAGGGTAAAAGAGCTAGTAGCACAACATTAAATTGGAACGAATGTGACGGATACAGCTTTGAAGATGGAAAGAGGGTTGACAGTTTTTTCACCGCGGGAAATTGCGGGGGTTGGACGGCATCGGCCGGTTGCACCGTTGCGCCGCCAACATTTTCTGAATTTTGGGAATTCATCCAACGCAAACTGTTCTAGCCTCAATACAGGTGATCCAGTAGAACCATTGCTCTTTGCCTCTGCCAGCTTTTCGTTGGAGACGGCAGAACTCCTGGGCATGACACGATGGACAGAGGCTGATTGTTCCCGGAATGTGAAAGGGTATTCAAGGGGATCGTCAATTGAGTCCTTTGAGTGTCAAAAACGCGGTCGTGTGATTTTATCGAGGCTGGTGCCTAGCGTATGGCCGCGCACTCGTCTGATGCGCTCCTCCCTTTGTAAGTCCTCATTTCGTTCTCATGCAGCATGGCTCCCTCACAAATGGTTCATTTTCTTCATATAAAGATACTTCCCTGGCCACTGAGACTTGTGATGACGATGGACATCAGTGGAAGTGGGACTCGTACTAGCGGGGTTCAGAATTACCGACAAGGGATGGAATGGAATGGATGTATTAACGAACTACGTTGCATAAGCAACTCCGACATGTAACTACCGAAATAGGCTTCATATGTGCTTGGCCAATAGGCCATTGATGACAACAAATGTTAGTAAGGGCCTATGAAAAAAAGAAGGAATCGAAGGTGGTTCCCTGATTTTCTTGCCAAGGTATTGCGAAATAGATAGGTCTATAGATGCAAATACAGGAGCATTGAGACAAGAGTGGATAATTACAACGTAAAATGTTTTTCTACGGAAAATAACATTCCAGCCATCGAGGACCCAAGGTGGATCTAGTGAAATCAACATAGGCAGTGAAAGAGCGTGGTATAGTCAGTATACTGGTGGGATCGGGCAGTCGTTCATCAAGTGGCACAAACATAAGATAACCACTGCCATTTGGAGAAAGCAGCCAGCCAGTATGTCTATGTTCATTCTCACAACTCCTTAACTTCTCCCGAATGTAGGGAAGAGCTAGCCTCTTCAGAAAAACATTAGACCCTCCGACTGAATTGTGCTCTGAGCCAGAGACAATGTGTCTCCCATCAGGCGAAAATGCGACTGACGAGACCAAATCCGTGTGGCCTTCGAGCACACTCTGGACCTCTCCTGTTGATGAATCCCATAACCGCACTGAGTTGTCCCATGAGCCAGAGACAATGCGTCTCCCATCAGGCGAAAATGCGACTGACGAGACCGAATCCGTGTGGCCTTCGAGCACATTCTGCACGTCTCCCGTCGATGAATCCCATACCCACACCGAGTTGTCCTCTGAGCCAGAGACAATGCATCTCCCATCAGGTGAAAATGCAACTGACCTGCCCCAATCCGTGTGGCCTTCGAGCACATTCTGCACGTCTCCCGTCGATGAATCCCATACCCGCACCGAGTTGTCCTCTGAGCCAGAGACAATGCGTCTCCCATCAGGTGAAAATGCGACTGACCAAACCGAATCCGTGTGGCCTTCGAGCACATTCTGCATGTCTCCCGTCGATGAATCCCATACCCGCACCGAGTTGTCCTCTGAGCCAGAGACAATGCGTCTCCCATCAGGTGAAAATGCGACTGACCAGACCGAATTCGTGTGGCCCTCGAGCACATTCTGCGCATCTCCCGTCGATGAATTCCATACCCGCAC
>Ga0307509_10006552_pt1 | contig 15598 bp, 11 predicted proteins | sample 10_EM_MG_FD_202245 | JGI IMG/M metagenome (GOLD analysis project Ga0307509, IMG submission 202245) | Populus trichocarpa ectomycorrhiza microbial communities from riparian zone in the Pacific Northwest, United States - 10_EM | ecosystem: Host-associated > Plants > Roots > Unclassified | place...
CACCCAAATGATCTCAAAAGATAATTTTGTAACCCATAGAGATTCAGATTATGGACTGCTGGTGATCCAACAAATATGGAGATGACCAAAAAATAAGTTATAGATACAAAATTTCAAGTTCTAGCTTTTTATGATGAGAATCCCATTAACCCTGAGTGCCTTTGTCAAAAAATGGAAAACCAGGTTTTATGTCTCCTTAGGTGTTGACATAAAGCATAGTTTACCTAGCATGCTATAGTTTTATAGCAATTGCCCTAAGTGTTGCATGGTAAAACCCTAAGTGACTTGTTATTAGCCCTGATTATTCTTAAAACCTAGAAAATGTCATAGTTTAAAACTTTGAGAATGCCATGTTGACCTTCTAATTCTATTTACCCCTTCTTGGTCCTCCTCTTGTTTCTGTTTCAGAGTTATTTTGGTTGAAAATGAGATAAGGTATTTCATCCCCTGGCAATTCACTTTTAAAAGTAGAATTGTGCTTCAGTATAGGCCTGAAAAGGAAGCCCCCATTCGCTCAAAAAAAAAAAAAAAACAAAAACCAAAAAAAGAGCAAGTGCCATCCTGGTGTAATTACTAGAAACCAAGACATTGTCTTCTACTTCTCATCCATCTGAGGCAGTAGTAAGTTCAGGCCCACCTCAAACAAACATCTGAGTACAGGTGGATTCAGTGGGGTATGGGTGGGGGTAATAAGCCATTTAAATGAATTTAGTTGCCCACTTCAGCTCCTTTTCTAGTAAGCAAAGCACTCTCTCAGTATCAGGATCGTCCTTAATCAACTTCATCCAAATATTAGGTACTACTGCTTACCTACATGATCACATTGAGCAATGACTTGATATTTTTCCAATGGGAGATACCATTTAAGAACTTCAAAAACTTTAGAATGTCTATCTAAAAATATGGGAATTCAATTACAAAAGGCTTGCTTTAAGTTGTATTTTGCACCCAAACCACATACCTTGCTTATTTGGCAAGAAGGAATGGCCACAGAAGTTCACTTCAGGGATGAACCATTGTTATGACCAGTACCAGAATTTTCTCCATTGCTAATGGCATCAACTGTCTTCACCCTTCGATAAAAGAGAACATACGCAGCAGCTGACTTCACATCTTCTTCATTTATGGGTGATATGTGAGCGTCATCAAAGTTGTACCACCTGTTCTCATCCAGAAGCTGCACAACACAGATATAAATTAAGTTCAAGAAATGACCAATCTATGGATAGCCCACTGCCCCAATATTAGATCTAGAAGCTGAAATTGGACCTATAGTAATGTTCAACAAGCTGTAGCTTCTAAACCTACTATCACAAAAAAATAAAGACAAGAACAGACTAACTTATCAAACACATGAATGAGTTGTAGAAAGGTCTCAATGCCCAAACATTTTATTTAACTCCAAACAATTAGTACCAACTATTCAAACCTTTCTTTAGCTTTTAACGAAGAATAATTACTGGGAACCACCTATCCATGGTCATGTATATAGTTATCCATGCAAAAATCCAAAATGTCCATAAACTGTCAATACTAGCCAATAATATGAGCTGCACACCAATCTTCTAAATTATGCACCTATTGCCAGTTCCTTCTATGCTCACCTTGATATGTGCAGTGTAGTGCCCACTTCCCATGCCACCATAATGGTTGGTCAATGCATATAGCTCATAGAGTTGACGTTGAGTGTTGTTCTTGTTGGCTATGTAATTTGTCAAATCAAAGTCACGGATAGGAAAGTTGACAAAAGTTTCTAGTTTATGCTTCATTGATCTGCTATAGGAAAACCTCTTCAAATGGATGACTAACACTTCTGGAAGCCTCCATAAGTCAAGCTTTTTACTTGCTTGCCTCCGCTCCTTACATTTTGGGCAGTACCTGTGTCAGATTTATTCACACTAATCTTTTAGCGCAACTCCTTTCCCTTCAACATGAAGGATAAATAATTCTATGACATCCAAATGCATAAGGAAAATGCCAACCAAAGATATATCCACTAAGGATTGGTCTGCATTGCAATTAAAAATTGTACGTTGGGGAAGAATAGACACTAACCACATATCTTCAGGCACCAAAGGCTCTTCACGCAGAAAACCTTCTAGACAGGTGTACAAGGAGAGAGGTTCAGTACGAGCTTTCTTATTCACAGGTCCATACTTGAACACTTCGGGCAAGTTTTCCAAATAATGAATGTCATACTTTTCTAAGAGCTCCTGTGACCAATCAACATATACCAACATTGATGTTGATGTTGAGGATAATTTAATTGTTTTGTCTTCTCCCACGGACAGATCAATGCATGCATTACTTTCCTCAACCAACTGAAGCGGTAGTTTGAATAATGTTACTGCCCTGGAACCGCTACTATCCTTGTTCATTGAATCGGATAAGGGGTTAGTACATGCTTCATCAGAACTGCTGTGGTGGCACATATCTGATGCCGCCAATGACGAGCAAGGCTCAGGAATGTCAGCTTGTCTCAAACTTTCAGATCTCAACAAAGGTGAGAGCATTGTGTGAACTACTTTCTGTATATCACCTCTCGTAATTACATCATCATGTGAGATCAAAGAGACAAGAGGCGTTCCAAAGGGTTTCAACTTCTGTGCAGCCTTTGTATCACCTGTTTCCCTGTCAGCCAAAAATAAATAAGAGATCCAACATACAGATACATACATGTGCATGTACAAACAGATAAAATATAAAGCTATGTAATGTACAGCGCATTCCAAACTAATAAAGGCAATAATTGGTGCAAGGTATGAATACCCAAATCAGATAATACATACTGTTCTTGACAGCGATGAATCAACCTAAGCAGAAGTGTTTTCTTTAGCGACTTCGCTATCTTGTAGGCAGCTAGGTGGTCATCATCTTTAATCGTGGAGAGGGATATTAAGGGGTCTTCTAGAAACCTTTGAAATAAATGGTTTCGTACCTGTGAACAACATGTTCAAATAGGTCAAGCCAAGGAATTGCACATCCATAAGTTAATGAACATGAGTGACAACAGTCAATGTCATAACCTCAGCAAGTTTAAGATCTTCGCTATTCTTCAAGGAACAAGCACAGCTAAGTGCATTCATCAAGTCCCTGCATCGTCCCTGTTTCGGAACAGTCACTGTGCAAGCAAATGGCAAGGCACTTCCATCACATGTAAAAACCGTAACTGTCATAGAACGTGTAGTGGTGGATTGAAGTGGCAAAGAGAGGTACATGAAAGGATCAAATGTAACAGAGATTTTATTGCACTCTGGACAAACCAAAGTCGACTTGTATTGGCCCTGTGAACAGTGAAACAGTCAACAATTTTAGCACAAATACAGAACTACAAAAACAGTGGAAAGACAGCAATTTTGGCAAATGTGTCAACATAGAAGCATAACAATCAGCACATCCTTAATATGAAGCAAGAATACAAGTTTCATGTCAAAGAATTCCACAAAAATTTAATAAAGGTTGGATCTTGTGGATTTTGGAATGACACTATATGCAATAACTCTTCTGCACCAGTGCATCCTCATATGGCCCTGTCTTAACCTATCTTCAATGAGGGTTGCCTTGGCATATTATCTTAATATTCTCACTCTTCCTACAAATTGCAACCTCTTAGTTGACCATTTCAAACATTCATCTTAATATTCCTGCATTTATATTTCATAACAAATTGCATCTTCACCATGAAGCATACATTACCATATCAAGAATCGAGCTACAGGCCTCATCACAATGATACAGAAAACACCCTTCAACCAACCAGGATCCATGCTTGCATAATACTCCAGTAATGTTTCTTCATTTCACCACGCTGAAGCACCTCTACTTAAATCAAGCTAACGCCTCCATTCATGTTGCTAGTATTACAATACATGCAGTCCATTTTAGTCATGTTTAAATAAAACCTTGTACTCTAAAGTACTTTTCCATAACTCTAAATCTCTAGTTTTCCCCAACTTTGGCTTCAGGGTTATCAAAACTATTTATAAGAAAAAACCATGCACTATTTTTTGGGGTGCCTGTGCGGGTGGGCGGTGGGTGCGTGTGTTTTAGTTTTGCACCATCCAACATCATCCTAAATATGTCTAGTCAGTTCATCCAAGACCCAAAAAAATGAAGATTTGATGTAAGCAAGCTTGAATGATCATTATAATACGCACCTGGCACACATCAACGATTATAGAATCATTACGAGCAATATGACTTGCCCAATATTCATCAGCAACTTCTTCATCTGGGCGACCATCAGCATCTTTTGACTTTTTATATGGCTTATGTTTAACACGATTCAGATCTTCATGAAGACCATCTAAAAGAAATGCTAAAAGCTCCTGCAACAATACAGACCACTTAGCTTATACAAACTGCACATAATCCATACAAAATGCAACACCACAGACCATTAGTGAAAAGTTTGTTGCCCTTGAGAACCTGAGAATCGTGCTGATTGTAGCCACTAAATTGAGGTGCAAATCGAGCCAACTTCATTTTAAATTGTCGAGGAGCAATTGCTGTTCGCCCAGGTGCCCATAACCTTCGAAGTAACTCACCAAATGCAAGAGCAAGCTCACCCTACAAAATTGCTAACTCAATTCAATAGAATATAAACAGAAAAGTTCAACAATGACTTACAATACTTAATATAGCTAAATGAAACTTCCATCAGTAAAATCACTCCTAATATGATCCATCTGTTAAAATAATTTTCATTCAGTCATTCTTAATGATAGATGAACTTCACATCTCAAGATTTGGCCTAGAGGTCTATTGATTGGCTGCAACTCATTTCCAAGGTAAGGTAAATAGGTATTCCAACAGCCATATCAATGTAAAGGAATGTGCTCTTCTAGGTTCATTTCAATTGTGTGTAGAAAGACCAAGAAAAAAAGAATTCAATCCAGGGTGAATCCTTACAGCTTTTAAAATCAGCCTTTTATATTATCATTGATGTGCAATATCTTCAGCAAGCCAGAAAAGTGTACTGGACAATCAAAAAACAAGGACTCAGAACATCAAAATTTACAAAAATAAAATTACTGCTCAAACACTAAGAACTGGGCTGGACAAAGAAATTCAAACCTATTCTTGTAGATTGCAGTGCACATACACGTACAAAATTTTGTGTGAAAACATATGATTTCCCTTTATAATTCCTATTAAGTAATTTAAAGAGTAGTTTGTATGCTTAAAAACATTCTATGTTGCTGCACTGATCAAGTTTGAAAGGGGCTTGAGTAATTTGCGATTAAAATTAATTAACATATAATGAATTCAAATTTAGTTGAGATCTTTGAAACCCAATTAGAAATGACATAACAACAGCTTGCCTGATCATCAGCATCAATTACAAGCTCTACTTGTGAACGGTAACAAATGAAAGGTTTTATCAGTTTTATACCTGACATAAAGTACCAAACTACAAATCAGTGCCACAAAAGATCTGATTAACAAACTCAAGAAAGAATAATAAATGTAAACAAGACCTGAGAAAGAAACAATAGATTGTACTTCCAAAAAAAGACAGTTATATCGATCCAACAAAAAATTGTCCCTCAATCAACATCTGAAGTTAGATCTTGCATGGCATGAAAGAAACTGTAATACTTGTCAACAAAGACACTTCCAAGACCATATCATTTAGATGAAATCGAATAAGCTCGAAACCAAGAGAATTTTAGCTATCCAGTGTGCCTTTTCATTCAGCAAGTGTTTCAAAATCACGCTTAGAAGAAAATAAGCATAATTTATATTGTTCATCAATAATCAAACTTACCACCATACCCAGTGGGTTTTTCCAATTTATCTCTTGATGATAATCCTCTCGAAAATATTCAGCAAACTCTGATGTGTGAACAAGACATTGTATTGCACTATTCATAAAGCATGTGTTCCCTAGGTTCTGCAACCCAATCAAGCCACCAGAAGACCCCCTTGTAGTAACAGTACTGGTCCCATATGCATTATCCAGCTCCCTACCCTGATATGTCAGATTTGGACCCTGGGATGTCAGATTTGGACTTTGAGATGGCTCTGCACTGCAGCCTCTAGAAGCACCCTTGCTTGCAGATAAACCTCCTGCAATTGATAAGCTTGACTTAGAAGGCTCTAAATGAAAAGAACTAGCGTCCTTCACAGTTGGTCCATTGTCCTGAGCAGATCTTATAAAACGACTCAATGCAGTACCATTGGCAATGTCATGAACCTCCACCAGAATCTGTATACCATTATAAAACAAAAGAAAATTCAAATTTAAAACAAGAAAGTAACATGTATTTACACCATGGCACAGTACAAAAAGACTTACATCCTGATCCATCTGTAAGTTGGCATCATCAAGTGTTTTATCCATGTCATTCATCAGAGCATGTTTACGGTGGCCATAGTAATCCCAAATGCATACCTGTAAAAAAAATTACTAAATGATAAGAAACTGAATATGAGGAATTGTTCAACAAATTTTAAACTAGAAACTTTCAATCTATATTTCAAAATATAAAAATAAATAGCTGAGGTATTTTCAAGCCTTGCCTGCTCTAAGTTCAGATAAAAAATCTCACAAGCTCTTTTGTGAAGCTCTCCAATTGTCTCCTGCGAAAATGATTCAGTTTTTTATGAGCAAACACAAGATATACTAGGAGAACATTTCATAAAATGGAAACTTACAGTTGAAACTTTAAACTATCACCACTCAAATTGTTGTATTCAGATTCTAAACACCATTTAGAGCTGATACAGCGGCCCTGGTTACTGGTTGGTTTTAATAACTCTTGGTTGAAACTGCATTTATTTGGTGAACAAGTGATGCAATTTCACCACTTTCAGATTTATGCCGATATGGCTGCAAACAATCCAGCATGGTAGCTGTTGAGGTTGTCATGATGATGAATTTGATGGAGAGAGCGCAATTTTGTGGCAGATTTAGGGTAGCAGTGTTAGGGAAGTGGTAATGTGATACTTTCACAATGAGATAGGGCAACTTTGTGGTGATGACACACTTTTTAACGATTTTCTTCTATTTACTAACTTTTAAAGGGTTCCTTTTCTTTTCAAGAATTAGCTTATTTTCTCAAACACACTCAATACTGATTGCGGAAACATTCTCCAAGTTACTTAAAAGGTTAAGAGTTGAGATTTTGTCAAGTCAATGCTAAATTGAGTCATCAACCATGTCCTTGGGTCAAGTTACAACAAAATAAGCTGCTCAATAAAGTAGCAAATCATGACAGATTTCAAGTTAATACCTTCTTGCTAATTCTTACTGCACAACGATCACCCTTTGGCATAACCAGTAGCTGAAGACGGAGAGGATATACCTCTACAGCAAACTCTGTCTGAGAAAGACCTGAACTGATTACTTTCCGTGACAATGCTGGACCACCTCCATACCTGTACCCAACAATACCATCACATTTATAAGAGCATTTCCCCCATTGAAAGATATAATTTAGCGATCCCTTATTGCCTGCGAAGACGAGAAGGCAATAAAGAAAACTCCTACCTATGTTCTCTATTCATGTTGGAAGTAGCTATTGAATATGGTATTGAGCATAAAAATCCTACCAAAAATTAAGGTTATAACTAACGGTCCTTGTGTCAAAAATGCAAAAAAGAAAAGCTAAAAAATGAGAAAGTAACGTCATAAATTCTATTCTTCCACAGTTTCATAAACAACTCACCAGGAATACAACTGGTTCCAAACTTCTTGCGGAAGCAATACATAATCACGGCCTTCTAATAAAGTATCATGAATCTCAATGCCAACATTAGACTCCTCCGAATTCACATCATATATCAAATCAGAATTATCAATACTAGCAGGCCTTTTTGAAGAACTAACTGTATCACAATTCTCTAACATAGATGACCCATCATTAGTAACATTTGTCTGGTCTTGGTTCACATAATCAATCCAATGTTGCCACCATCTATTATAAACCAGCAAAACAAAAAATATCACCAACATTATTATTCAAAATTTTAACAGCTCATTCTCAATTAAATAATAATAATAATAATAACTTCCATTCTCTACCACACACACACAATGAACAAAATTGCTGAGTAAATTACTTAGTTCCCACTTGAAACTTGAACAATAAGTGTCTCTTAATTCAGAAAACAAGAATTGAGATTTGCATTCTTTAAAGATTTCAGACAACTAAAAACCTTTCTTTACAGTAGAAAAAATCAAAACTAAACAAACCCACTTTGCATTTTTACATTAAAAACTTGTTAACACTCTAAAAAATCAAGACATGAGAAAAAAAAAAGAAGACGACTTCAACTTTCACTCTAAAAACAAAACCTTGAATTTTTTGAAGTCACGAACCTTTCAACACGAAAAACCCACACAGCGGAAAGAAAAATAAAGAAATTAATGTTACCGTTGAGTGATTAAATAAAAGCTATCGCCTTCTTTACTCTTTGATTCTGAAGTAATCGCAATGTCTCTAATCAAAACCCTCTCTTCTTCTGGTGTCAGCTGTGCACCGCCGCTGCTGTTGTTGCACACCACCCTCACCTCCGTCATCAGAGAAGAAGAGAAATGATTCTTTTCCTGGATCTACAGATTTGTGAAATTTTCTCTTTTGTTTTTGGTTTTCCTGAATTTTGTTTAGTGTTTTCTCGAAAACCAAACGGGGAGGGAGAAAAAAATCAGGTGGTTTTAGTGTAATATCTCAGCTAAACCCTTGATAATTCATTTTTTAAGATTGTTAGAAAACTTGTTTGGATATCTAAATGGGTTAGTTTTGTTCTAAATGGGTCGGTTTAGAGTGGATGGTTTACGAGCACTATTACACCCGATCCAAATGCAGCTGACATCCGTTTTGATTCATGTGAAAACCAGCATTTCAAGGATGGGACGATGAAGAGTTTCGATTTTATTAGAACCTTGTTATAAAACTCCTTCGAAATCGACTCGTTCAAAAAATGGAAACCATGAATCTAAGTTTAAAAAAAAAACAAAAAACTTAAAACAAAATCATTTAAAAAAAATAAATAGAGTTTTCCTCATATCTCGGATTGATGAGTAATGATTCATTGGGCTAAATTTCAAATTAATATGTGAATTTATAAAATAAGCTTTGAATTAATAATTGTCAAGTTCAAGTTTTAAAATTTAATTTGAAATTAACTCGACTGAAAATACAAATATATAAAATTCAAGTTTTTTAAAAATTATTTTAAAATTAAACTATTTTAAAAAAATTAAGTTTTTCTAGTATTTTAAGTACGTATATGATTCGTCATGTTAAATTTTAAATTATTAATAAGTCAAGTTTATCTCGTATATCAAGTTTTAAATATATAAATTTATTTTTAAATTAGGTTTAGTTAATAAATATAAATACTGAATGGATTAAAATTTATAACTATAATTTGAATTTTTACAATAAAATAATCTAAAACTTGACATTTTATTCTCAGTAAAAACTGAGATGAACACGAGTTAAGATTCTATTAGAGGTCTTATAATAATTACTTGGATTTTTTATTAAAGTGGTATATGTGCATTTGGATGAAAATTTCTTGAGAATAGTTAGACACGAAAACTAGGATCCGACCATAATTAAAACCATTAAGGAAGGGAGATTTGCTTGGATATCTAAATGGGTTTCCAAATTTGGATGGTGACTCTAAATGAACCCTTAGGTTTTTTTATGAAAGTTTGATAAAAAGCCCAACATAGTATTGCTAAAAATAGATCCATTAGGCCCATATAGAACACCCCTATTGGGCCCAAATGCTGTCATATTTTAAGAAAATTAAACTACAATAGAGTAACAAGAAATTTGAAAAGAAGACGATTATTTTTATTTTTATTTTTTCCTTAAAATAAAGTTCTCTTAAGAGTGATTTTATTCATCCCCCAAATCAGCTTGAAAATTCTCCTAATGAAGATACTAAATATATTGTAATTATAGTATTAACTTAGGAGGAGTCGAAATGAATTATTAATTAAAATTTTAAATTAACGTGTTAATAAATTTATTTATCGAGCCAGATTTTATAACTATAATAATAAATAGCTGAAAATGTTTTATTATCCTCAAAACATGGTGAATGAAGGCATATGATGCTTCAAATTACATTAATCCATTACAGTTAAAATTTACTAATTTCATCAACACCACTAAACTGAATCTTCCTCCATGACCTCTTCCAAGGGCTTGTAAGTGTAACACCAAGCACAAATCACAAAATACACAAAATTTATAGCTTGGATACCAGTTACAAGCCAATAATAATAGTCCAACTTTCCTATGTTCAGGTTCCTGTCAGGTAACCAATTGTTCTTGTGTCCTGTGTACTCATGAATCAGTGACACCATCAATGTGCCCAAGTAATCTCCAACAGAACTTGCTATCCAAAACAATCCCAAGGCAATACTTCTCATGCTTTCTGGTGATTGATCATATAGAAATTCTAACTGTCCAACAGCCATGAAGACTTCTGACATTCCATGGAGGGAAAGCTGAGGAACAAGCCAGAATACACTTATAGGAACGGTGGCTTTAGGGTTATCCACTAAGTTATGATTTTCTGCCACTGTTCTTCTCTTTTTCTCAACCAATGCAGCAACAACGGAAAAGAGAATGTTGAAGAGTAGGCCTATGCCCATTCTTTGTAGGTATGTGATGCCTGCAGAATTTCTTGTGAATCTACGCACAAAGGGCACGAAGAGGCGTTCGTAAAGAACAAGCCCTATGATCACGGTCATGATGCCAAAGAAGGACATACTAGCAGGTGGAATTTGGAAGGAATTCGACAGACGACGATCCATGGTGCGAGCCTGTTGTGTATTGAAGCTGCCACTATGTGAATTTGCAGTGACAAGTAAAATCCCTGCTGCCCAAACTGGAAGCAATCTGAGAAAGGATTTTAGCTCCTCTACTCGATGCACGGTAGCTAGCTTCCACAGATTTGGTGTACTGGAAGCTGTTGCTTCACCATACTTCTCTACTGCTGCTTTATCAAGCCACCTGCAAAGTGAAAAGGCCAGTTTAGAAATTTTTCTGCAGCAAATTTAAGGTCAGTGACCACATGGTCGGCCCAGGACAGCTTCCTTTGTTATCCTACGTCGTGAATTTTTGTTTTAAAACATAGCTTACTTGAACTGAGTGGTGTGTAAAAGCCTTCCATGGACAGATATAGCAGCATCAAGTTCTTGGTTTTGGTACAAGAGACTTGGATCTTCTGGCGCCACAGCTTTTCTCTTCCTTATAGCAGCAACAATCACTTGAATTACTCTGACCAATGGGCTTCCTCCTGGTTTCACTTTCTTATAAAGTGGAGAACCGGATAGAAAGACCATGAAAGCTACAGCCATGGCAATAGTTGGTATTCCAAGACCCCAGCCCCAGCTCACATTATCTTGTATGTAGACCACAATAGTCACTGCAGCTAATCTTGCTAATCCCAAGCTAAAGTAGTACCAATTGAAAAAGTTCCAGCTTCGAGACTCGACACCTGATTTGCTCATGTCCAATTGGTCTGCAGCATAGGTCATGACACAAGGCCTGGTGCCACCCAAGCCAATAGCTAAGAGGAGTAGAGACAAGTAGAGGGTGCTTAGTTGGAAACTTGAAGCCTCTTTGCAGTCCACTAGTGATGGACAAGGTGGAGGATGCAGTGATTTCAGTAGTGCTGTTGTGGTGATGCTAATCAATCCCTGCGAGAACCAATTGCAATGTCAAATTAATTTTCAGCTCCCAGGACTAACTGGTTTGGACCAAAGGCTTTGTGTCATATAAAAGCCTTTCTATAGTCCGTATTTGAACTAGTGCATTCAAGCTAATTTTCTTTCTTGAAGACTCCTTAAATTCAAACCCGAGATGACGATGTCGAGAACAAAACCACATCTATATATCGACACATTCGAGGAAGATTCGATTCTGAAGATTATATTGAAAGCCACAGGATATGTAAGTCAACACATGCATTAGAATTATAATATCATCTGGACCTTGAGATACGAAATCTGTACTGCAACATTATAGAAAATAAATATGCCGAGAGAGTGAGAGGGATGAACCAGTTCATAGATGATGGAACCAACGATGATGGTCCAGAATCGGCCAGCAAATGAGTCGGCAATCAAAGCACCGATCAAGGGTGTTAAGCTGGCAGTTCCGTTGAAGTTGGAGACTATATTAGAGGCCTTTACAAGAGGCAAGTTCAGCTGCTGAGTAAGGTATGTGATCATGTTGGCATGAAAACCAATGGTAGAAAATCTGTCACATACTTCAGTTACTGCCAAAACATGAAGGTTAATTAACAGACAGTTCAGCACTTAAGCTCATAGTTTCAAACTTAATTAACTTTGGTAATGTAAACATCTGCTAAGTCCAGAACAAACTCACCAAGGATGAATGGAATTGCCTTCATGCCTCCAAGTTTTTTTTTCCTCTTGTCATATTCCATGATCTTCATCTCCTCCGGCTTCTCAGCTTCATGAGATTTGTTGTTGTCCTGAAACTCCATTTCCGATCCAATTCCCTGTCAAGAATCCAACCAAGAAAATGGATATGTGGGCAGGCTACTGTAGTGAAGACTGCTTATGGGTGAGGTTAGGCTCATATATTGTATAGTTTTTTTTACTATTTTTGTCTGTATTCATCATTTCCTAGGGATTCCTCATTTTATCCCATCCTCCACTTGAGAATTTATTTCCATATCTTATCTTAAAATTCGTGTATTACTAGGTTGATAGGCAGTAACATTTATGGCCTTTTTTATTTTTATTTTTTAATATTTTTCTTTTTCAATACATAGGGAAGGTTTGCGTGACATCAAAATTAACAAAAAGCTAATGAAGAAATGATAAGTTACTGTAGCTACAAGAACAAATCATTATTTATTAAAATAGTGATTTTAAAAAATTGTTCTTGTATACTATATTGAGGGATTGGTGATCTAAAAAAAATATTAATTTAAAATTTTTTTTTTTTTAACATTAAATTATTTGATAATTGAATTTTATAATTTTATTCAATTTATTTTTTAGTTCGGTTACTCTAGTATAATAACTAGGTCAAAAACTTTACATCTTGATTCAGGTGGAGTCGGATCGAGTTTTTTTATTATTATTATATTTTTTTGTTGATTTTCATCCATTAATATTTTTTTTGGTTAAAAATTGAGCTTCAACTTTTTCTTTTTTATTTTGCTTTCTATAGAGTTATCAAATTCTCATTTGATTTATTAGAAATTGATTCTTAAACTGTTTTTTTATTTTTCTTTCCATGAAATTATCTCAATTTTATGCTCGTGTCGTGGTCACGAAGTTTGCGGGTTAACCTAATTTAACTGGATTTTTTTTGTTGTTTTTTATTATTATTTTTAGTTTTACCTTTCAACATAAGATTTTCTTATGCTCCAAATGAACTAAAGTTGGGTTCTTTTTTTATTATTATTTTTTGTTAGTTTATTTATTTATTTTCATATTATTTAAATTACTAATGACTCAGGTTTTAATTTTTTTTTTCTTAACATTTTTTCTATATTAAAAAAAAATTGACCGGCCCGTTGTGAATGGCAGGACACAAATCTAGTATGCTCTAACAACCTTTTTTTCAAGTTAAAAACTTTCTTGAGATTAATTTTCGTTTTTAACGGTCTTTTAAATTGATCTTCAACGAACAAATTGGTGTATTCATTAAAAAACAATGTTTCTCATAATCTCTTTTTAAATTCAAATAAAAAATAGTAACGTGCAATGAATTGATGTGAGCTAACACCTGTAATATTCTTGTAATTTTCCTACTTATAATATATACTTAATTTAATATTTATATATCAATATTTATTGTTTTTATTTGGATATGCCTTCAGAAGAATGATCAGAGAACAAATAATAACCTCTCCTTTATGGGCTTAATGCTTGGCATATGGATCAACATTTATCATATATATGAGTTTGTAGAATTATCAGACTCATCATCTTGAATTCAATCAAACACTAAGTTTAGATATATGTGAGTTTAGTGAATTATCAGATCTATTATATTTGGATCCAGTTGATATTGAGCTGCATATATGAATCTGGTAAGCTATCAGATTCGTCATCTTTGAGCTCAGCCAAACGCTAAGTCCTTGCTCTTTTAATGTCACAAATATTTTATCCTAACATATTAGAGATATTTTATTTTAAGAAGTCAAATTTTTTGTTAATACTTTAACCCTTTAAAGAACGCGCATGCGGGGGATCCTTGAAAAGGAGGTTCAGTTTTTCTCCCAAAAAAAGATGAATATCTATTTTAGGGTTTTTTTTCTAAATTATAATTTTTTTTCTCAAATGATACTCATTTAAATATCAAAAAGTTCTCAAATAAATAAGAATGAATTTTTTATAGGTATCAAACATGATCCATCAACAATCTCACCAAAAATAAATATATCAGATTATCATAATAAAAAATTTATCAGATATAACAATACTAACTTAGCCCACAAGCACATATCATAAACTCGGGATTCATCAGGAATGATCTTCTTTTTAATTTTATTAGATTTTCCCAAATTGATATTACACGTTTTATATCATAATTGGATTGAAATAAATAAATATTTTTGTAAATTTGTGATAGTTTGTTGTTAGTATTTTATATATTTTTTAAAGTGATTTACGTTTACTTTATCATCTTGTTTTTCACGTAAACTTGAAAGAAATGCTTGAAAAAACTAATAAAACAAATCTAATAACCCACATATTTTGAAACTCTGATTCTACACTTAGGTTATATTTTTTATTCAAAATTTAATTTAAAATGCATTATTAGAAGATCAAAGATAAATATATAAAATAAATATATTTTTATAATAATTTTAGAATGGATTTTTTCTCCTTTTATAAAACAGGACGAACAAGGAAATATATTATCTATGTCCCAACTATTTTCATTTCTTTCATTTTAAGACAATGAAATTCGAAACTAAGGAAGGTGCATTAACATCTCCGGCAAGAGATATAAAATGCATTAATGCCAAAATAGACTGATAAAGACATCGATGAGACTCCGTTGAACAGTCAGATGAGCCAAAACAAAAATGGCATTATTGCTTTCCTTTTCCAATTAGGTGAACCATGGAATCCTTCTGGATGTTTGGACCTTATCGTTCTTTCTTTTTCCACTTCTTGATGAGTAGCTGCCATGGAAGTCTTGATCCACGGCCACAGTGGAGGTCACAAGCATGGCCACTTGGTTCTTAAATTGACAGAGACATCCATTTCCCTGAAACAACAGTAGTGTGCTTGGCTCAGTACTCTTTCCCTTTTTCATTCATCAACTTTTACATAGTCAGCTGCGCCACTTTGTAGGGCTCATTTGTTCTTGGGATTTTTTGTGGCCCACTATAATTTTGGTGATTTTTCTTTTGGTGTAATTAAATTTGTTTTTGCAATATTTTTATAACAACATGGGTGGTGTTGTAATTAAAGTTTTGATGTAAAGAAAAAAATAAAAAATATATATATTTTTAAAATACAAAATCAAAAGAAATATATTAATTCGTGTAAACAAAGCATCCTCAGTAGAGTTGTCTTCATGTCTAGGTTTTTTTCCTCTTATCATCTTCCTTGATCTTCACCACCTCCTGC
>Ga0307509_10006553_pt1 | contig 15596 bp, 4 predicted proteins | sample 10_EM_MG_FD_202245 | JGI IMG/M metagenome (GOLD analysis project Ga0307509, IMG submission 202245) | Populus trichocarpa ectomycorrhiza microbial communities from riparian zone in the Pacific Northwest, United States - 10_EM | ecosystem: Host-associated > Plants > Roots > Unclassified | place...
GCTTATAGTCGGAGTATGGCTTGTCAGTGTACTGCGGCTTGTAGTCGTACGACTTGTAGTCGGAGTAGGGCTTGTAGTCGGAGTAGGGCTTGTAGTCAGAGTAGGGTTTGTAGTCCGTGGTGTATGGCTTGTATGTGTTGTATGGGGTGGTGGTATATGGCTTGTAGTCTGGCTTGTAGTCGGAGTACGGCTTATAGTCGGAGTATGGCTTGTCAGTGTACTGCGGCTTGTAGTCGTACGACTTGTAGTCGGAGTAGGGCTTGTAGTCGGAGTAGGGCTTGTAGTCAGAGTAGGGTTTGTAGTCCGTGGTGTATGGTTTGTATGTGTTGTATGGGGTGGTGGTGTATGGCTTGTAGTCGGAGTATGGCTTGTATGAGTCCTCGGAGCATGGCTTATAGGGGTCGTTCTTACAGTTCTTGTAAGGCTCCGGGAGATGTGTGTTGTATGGGCTGGTGGTGTACGGCTTGTAAGGGTCGGTCGGGTATGGCTTGTAGTCGGAGTATGGCTTGTCAGTGTACTGCGGCTTGTAGTCGTACGACTTGTAGTCTGAGTAGGGCTTGTAGTCCGAGTAGGGTTTGTAGTCCGTAGTGTATGGCTTGTATGTGTTGTATGGGGTGGTGGTATATGGCTTGTAGTCGGAGTAGGGCTTGTAGTCGGAGTAAGGCTTGTAGTCAGAGTATGGCTTGTCAGTGTACTGCGGCTTGTAGTCGTACGACTTGTAGTCAGAGTAGGGCTTGTAGTCGGTAGTGTATGGCTTGTATGGGCTGGTGGTATATGGCTTGTAGTCTGGCTTGTAGTCGGAGTACGACTTGTAGTCTGAGTACGGCTTATAGTCGGAGTATGGCTTATAGTCCGAGTACGGCTTGTCAGTATACTGCGGCTTGTAGTCAGAGTAGGGCTTGTAGTCAGAGTAGGGTTTGTAGTCCGTGGTGTATGGCTTGTATGTGTTGTATGGGGTGGTGGTATATGGCTTGTAGTCTGGCTTGTAGTCGGAGTACGACTTATAGTCCGAGTACGGCTTATAGTCCGAGTATGGCTTGTCCGTGTACTGCGGCTTGTAGTCGGAGTAGGGCTTGTAGTCAGAGTATGGCTTGTCAGTGTACTGCGGCTTGTAGTCGTACGACTTGTAGTCAGAGTAAGGCTTGTAGTCGGTAGTGTATGGCTTGTATGGGCTGGTGGTATATGGCTTGTAGTCTGGCTTGTAGTCGGAGTACGACTTATAGTCGGAGTATGGCTGCGGCTTGTAGTCGGAGTAGGGCTTGTCAGTGTACTGCGGCTTGTAGTCGTACGACTTGTAGTCAGAGTAGGGCTTGTGGTCGGAGTAGGGCTTGTAGTCCGTGGTGTATGGCTTGTACGGTTCTGTAGTGTATGGCTTGTATGTGTTGTATGGGGTGGTGGTATATGGCTTGTAGTCTGGCTTGTAGTCGGAGTACGGCTTATAGTCGGAGTATGGCTGCGGCTTGTAGTCGGAGTAGGGCTTGTCAGTGTACTGCGGCTTGTAGTCGTACGACTTGTAGTCAGAGTAGGGCTTGTAGTCGGTAGTGTATGGCTTGTATGGGCTGGTGGTATATGGCTTATAGTCTGGCTTGTAGTCGGAATACGACTTATAGTCCGAGTACGGCTTATAGTCGGAGTATGGCTGCGGCTTGTAGTCGGAGTAGGGTTTGTCAGTGTACTGCGGCTTGTAGTCGTACGACTTGTAGTCAGAGTAGGGCTTGTAGTCAGAGTAGGGTTTGTAGTCCGTGGTGTATGGCTTGTACGTGTTGTATGGGGTGGTGGTATATGGCTTGTAGTCTGGCTTGTAGTCGGAGTACGACTTATAGTCCGAGTACGGCTTATAGTCCGAGTATGGCTTGTCCGTGTACTGCGGCTTGTAGTCGGAGTAGGGCTTGTAGTCGGAGTATGGCTTGTCAGTGTACTGCGGCTTGTAGTCGTACGACTTGTAGTCAGAGTAGGGCTTGTAGTCGGTAGTGTATGGCTTGTATGGACTGGTGGTATATGGCTTGTAGTCTGGCTTGTAGTCGGAGTACGACTTGTAGTCTGAGTACGGCTTATAGTCGGAGTATGGCTTATACGTGTCGTCCTCGTCTTCGTCCTCGTACTCGTCTTCGTCCTCGTCCTCGTCCTCGTCCTCGTCCTTGTAGTGTGGCTTGTGGGAGCATGGCTTATAAGGATCGTCCTTGCAGTGCTTGTGTGGTGAGTGCGAGTGGTACGTATCGTCCTCGTCCTCGTCCTCGTCCTCGTCCTCGTCCTTGTAGTGTGGCTTGTGGGAGCACGGCTTATAAGGATCGTCCTTGCAGTGCTTGTATGGTGGGTCCGAGTGGTATGGATTGTATGAACCTGTGCCGTAAGGCTTGTATGGTTCGGTTGTATATGGCTTGTATTGGTCTGACGGCTTGTATGGGTTGGTCGGGTAAGGGTTGTAGGGATATGAAGGCTTGTATTGGTCGGTATGATAAGACTTATACGAGTCGGTGGTATAAGAAGGTTTATACTCGGGGGTATAAGGTTTATACTCGGGGGTATAAGGTTTATACTCGGGGGTAGAAGGCTTATACTCGGTAGTAGAAGGTTTATACTCGGTGGTAGAAGGCTTATACACGGTGGTAGAAGGCTTATATGTGTCCGTGTAGGGTGGGGGAGCTGTCGTGTAATGTTTGTATGGGTTTGTGGTATAGCCCGGGGGATGATAGTTGGAATCCGTGTATTGACTAGCGGTGGGATTGTAGACCGAGGGGTAGTATTCCGTTTCCACACAAGTGGAATAGTCTATGAGACAATCAGTATAAACCTTGGACTCCCGGGAGCTCTATCAAACATACAAGAGTTTACCATGACACAAGCATACTTGGGGGGGCAGCCGGTTTCACCGGTATACCCAGTTCCCCCGCATTGTGCATAGGGTTCGGCGCCCGCGGCCGCACTGCCAACAAAGGCGAGTGCGAGCACACCGAGCGAGTGTGATCTCATGATGGTGAACCGTATCCTGTTGTATAACGAATGTTGTCCGACCAGAAACAAAGCGAATGCTGTTGTGAGGAGGGAGGGAGAGGTGAAGAAGGAATTGAGGACGGGGGTGCTCTAAGATTTTATAGAGTCAGTACTCTAGGTAGAATTTCCCAGATCGAAGATTCTTTGTACCACATGTCCATGGAGTTATTTGCCTGCAGCTGGCAGGGACCCGAATTGGAAGAAAGTCTCTGTGCAACGCTATCAGTGAAGAGGCTGAGTACTTTCCCATTCTCTGAGACCATAGTGCTAAACTTTCGCTGGCAATGTGTGTTGTCGGCAGTACTCAGCTTCTGCCCACACTCCTTCCCAATCGATTTACAGGCGACCAGGGGTCCCATTGCTCGGGGATGGTCCATGGTTCATGGTATCCATAGGGCGTAAGAGGAGGATGTCTCGCTTTCCCTTCCTCCAACGTCCAAGTGCCCGCGGGGGGTTAGTGAGCAATTAATTAATTTAGGTTAACCGCAAAATAATCCCTGTCTCGCCTGGCATTTGGACCGGTAGTTAACTAAATTACGGGTACAAGGCAAGGGAAATTACAGTAAAAGCTCGAATAAACGGGCCTTGTGTTCGGATGCCAGAGCCGCCTCTCCTAGTGAGGCATGGTGTACGAGTATTTCCCTTTTTTATTTTTTTTGTCTAGCAAGTATTTCGCTACCTTCCTTTTGCCCCCTTTCCAAGTGATCAACAGATATGCGCCTGGCCTCGGGGCATTGAACCACAACAAGGAGCCCGATCCAGAAATGGGGTGAGATAAAAGTCAACAAACCTATGAGTGGAGAGGATAAGGATAGCGAAAAAACAAAGAATCGCTCAAGGTTAGCCTTTTTGTGTACGAGTTGGCTCGTACCAGGTGTGAATGTATGACATGTCCTCACCCCCAAGTACCGGTACAGTACCCGTATAGTGGGAGCCTTTTTTGGAAAGAACTACTATTACTATACACACCACCCAGATCCAATCAAAAGGGCCAAACATCTGCGGCATGCAGTAGCAGTCCTTTTCAAAAACCCTTCTATCATATATTACGAGTACTACTACATCAGTACCTCAACACCAATAACCACCTACGAGCAGCATGTTCTGATATGCTGTACCACACTCCATACCTCACTCTAGTCAAAGAGGCAACCCCCCCTCCAACGCGGCCCAGTTCCGAGCACTCTACATTCGCTGCGTGATTCGATCATTCCCTACGACTGCCCCCCGCAAATCGCTTGGCAATCAGGAATACTTCACCTTTTACTGGACGAAAACTTCATGTCATCCATTTCTTCCAATTCCCGTGACACGTATCTAGGCCCCAAGGGTCACATTCCCCCCAAAATCTAATCTTAGCCCGCACGATGGTACTGTGACTAGAAATAGGATGTGAATAAGTTTGAGATGCAATCTGCACAACGCAAGGCAACTACACAAAAAATCAATCCTCCATCCTTCATCCCAATCAGCCTGGTGTTGAAATAAACATACCGGTATTCGGGTCTGAGGCAGTGCCCTATCTGGTGGGGATTGTTAACATTTCCCGGTTCGGCATACCGGTACTTCTGCGGTGCAACGACACAGTAGGAGACGATCTTACGCTCTCCACACCTCATCCCCCGTGAGTGCCATCCCGGCGAAGTGCAAGAATCGAGAAAATTCTAGGGCATGAGGGTTATTTATGGAATGCGTTGCTAAAATAATAAAAAGTGCAAATCCGGGGACGACTTGCTTAGTTCAGCCGCGACTCAAATTTCAATTACATGATCTCGCTGGTTGTTTGGTTTTAGCTGTCAAGAAGCTTTAGTGATGCGAAGCCTGTATCGATAACGAAAAAAACCCCCACCAACGCGTCCGGGCAAATCAGAGGCATGGTGACGGTACTGGACAATGAAGTATTTGGTGTTGAGAAATGCGGTGCTTTATTCAAGTACCACGCATTCCTGAGCGATGACGCTAAAAAGCCTTGGATTCTGACCTGACCACTGAAATATACTCAGCTGGCCGGTCGGGGCCTCTGTTCCCCGGGGGGGGGGGTGGCGGCCTCGTTGGCCCCGTCTGTTCATCGAAAGCTTCGAAAATAGCTATCCTCAATTTCAAAATCGCAAGCCCCTCACTTATTTTAAGGGCCGCTGTGCCCACAGCCTCTTGCGGGCCAGATCTTACCGTCGGCACTCCCGATAACATAACAGAAACCAAGAGCAGAAATACCGAGAAAAATGCAAGAACACGATCAACCAACCCCGCTCTCTCCCTCCCCGATAGATGATAACCACTCGGGCCAATAGTGATTGCATTAGACTTAAAAAAGTGACACTTAACTGAGCTTCCAGATTAGTACAAAATGTAGCAATTAATTAACCCTTTTACCCCACAGCTGACTGAATATTAGGTGAGACCCATGAGTTGCCATAATCTGTTCGAATGGAATCCCCTTCTTCCACTGAAGGCCGGGCCCACACGTTCAAAAGCGGATTCATAATTACCGTATCGGCTTCCAACTCCCCCGGCCGAGATATTCACTCAATCCCAATCAAACCGGTTTTCGCATTTCTCTGCAAGGGGAGAGGGGTGAAAAACTTGCGTTCTGCCTCAGCCCACAGCAGCGCTTTTTCTAATAGGTGGAACAGAGAGCGTATAAACCTCAGCTCTTTGTGCCCTTCATTGCCTGAAAGCACACCTAGGTGGAAATAGGCTCCACCAAGGCGTAGATGATCCGCACATTATAAGTCAGTGTAAGTCACTTCCTCTGGGTGCATATGCGGCTGTGCTGACTTTACAACATCATTTGATACTAACAACAGAATAACTGGCTCCAGGGCGAAACAAAATGTGAGATGCCTCGACATCCAACAAGTATTTGCAGCAGGAAAGGTCGTGATAACCTCTTTGGCCTGGAAACCGGGATATACCCATGCGATCCTTCTGGATTATGTGATCGTTTTCCTGCATCGTTCTTCACTTCAACCCATTCGGGGGTCGCCTAGATACATTCGTGCCACGATGGTATTGAGCTAAAAATAAAAGCCCCCGTGAGCATCAAATATTACTTGTCCGGAGACCTGGCTGAAGGCGAGAAAGCTCTCTGGAGATGGGGGCGATCCGATCGGGTAGCCTAAAGTTCGTGAAGCTTATTGTGAGGCCTCTATCACTTCTTCCTATTTTCCTCCTCCAATAGGAGCTGGTTTTCACTTAGCTAGAGACCTATTGTTGGTAGGTTCACTCATCACTCATAATAGATCACGTGCTGGCCTCAGGAGCTGGCCTACCGGTAGACAGGCAAAGCGACAGCGAGAGGCCCCAGACAAGGGCTTACTTAGATTCTATTCCGATAAAAGCTTACTGTTTTACTCCATTCACAATATAGTAGTACAAAGGGCAAGATCGGCCGTGTGATCTAGGGGAGGAGCTGAGTTCCACGTCTCGTGTTAAGGAAGACGTTTTTTCCTCATGGCCCCGTTTCCAACACCTCAGTAGGCCTAACGATAGTGTAGGTTGGCATATATGTGTCAGTTTGGAGAGGCACAAAGCTATGTTCTCTTTGCTGTCCCGGAGAAATCCGGGAGGTGGACTCCAATGCTTGCGAAGATTGTCGCACTGTTCTGCCAGCTGATCCTATCCAAATTCTACTGCTCTGACTTGCAAGTTCTTTATGCTGTACTCGAGTATCTGTCATGTTAGAAGAAAATAGGTGTTAGTGAAATCTCCCGATTTTATTTTCTAATTATGGACAATAACTCAATCTCCGCGGCGACACCTCTATTCGCAAATCATAGCGAGGCATGCCGAGCCCTACCCTGCTCACTGTCGGACTAATTGCTTGCGAGCCACCGTCAACTACAGTAGCATTCTTCCCAGTCCTTCGGGAAAAAAAAAAACTACCTCATGATACTACTTTCCTAGGATTTCGGGGATAAACGCAACAGGCTCCCTCTAGCAAATTCGTCGGCTTTTCAGTCCCACTTTTCTTAAGAGTATCTGCCGCTAGGATCGGATTCTCGATTTTTTAAACTTCCCCCCTTGCCTAGACAAACCCACACCCTTGGAAGCGACCCGAGGAAAAGATCGTGAAGGCTAAGTGCTAGACACCCGGAGGAGTGCTCTCACACAATTTGCCTTCTAAATAACCTAAAATTCACGGATACCCCACCAACCCTAGCAGGTCACCAGCATCTGAGGCACAAATCTCAAGCAAAGTCGGTCCAGTTCGTTCACAATACCGTAGCGGAACCTAAGCTGGAATCAAACTCTCACTCCGATCACGAAGGCTATTGTATTTCACACGAGACCATAAAACCTTGAGCCCAAGGTGCACTAGCAGCCTCTCGAGTGTTCTAGCTAACTCCATACGGACTCGCTCCGGAAAACTTACACAACCGAAGAAATCTCTTCCCCGGACAATGAGCCGGTCGCGTCTTCCTCCCGAGTATTTCTTCGAATTTGTTAGTGTCGGGGAAAGCCCTAATATGTCTCAATAGGAACGAAAACAATTTCAACGCTAGTCACTCCTTGTAGACGCAAGTTTTCGGTCGTTGTGAATCCATTGCGCTCGAAAGATCCTCCAACACCCCGGACGGGGTCAAGTAATCCGAGTGACCCTATATGATGCCTTTTCCAAGCATAGTAACCGAGAACACCAGTATTCCTGGGAGATCAAACTTGCGTAAACAAAACTCTGGAAGCAACACGAACCCGTTCACCAATTGTTCTCAAAACTTCGTCCCCTGTTAGCCAAGCCTTGTAAAGTCCAATAAAAACTCCCCACACTTGCAGCCGTCGTGTCCTCCCCTTCCGGGATCAGTAGGAACGTGGGATCGGCAGCGAGGATTTAACTTTATTGCACGTTAATACCACTCACAACCCGGGAACCCACTCACGCAGCGTTCCGGACGAGGATCGTGATAGTATCAAAGGGTTTTATTGGCCCTAGGATACGAGGGGTGGTTTTAATCATTCCGTTTGGGCTGTCAAAGGGGGTGTGGCGCATGGACAAGGCTGTGGTGAATGGGCTTGGCATGTCTAGATGATTGCGGATATACGGTACTTGTGCTGGGCGGGCTATATTCGAGTATGAATAACAACAATCGCTGAAAGCGCGAACCCTGAGGCAGGAGGGTCCTCACTCTCCGAGGAGTGCAGTGTTGTACGAGTACAGTACGAGTAAAGCTTAGTGTAAAGTAGGTCATATTTGTCGCTGAAGAACTGAGAGCAGAAAGATTTTGTGCAGAGTCGCGATTACGCCACATTGAATAGCAGTATCCAACTCTTCTTTTCACCGTACTCGTAGAGAAACAATCAACACCAGCTGTGCCTTCTCCGTCATTACGTCCCTAGAGAGAAGAACATAAGCCTTTACCCATCCCTCGCGAGTTTTTGTTCCTTCGGTAGTATGCTTCTCATTAGTCGACTGCAGACATGATCCCCTTATGAGCTAACTGCCTAATGCCCCCCGCGGCCAACTGGGCCATTGTGTGCCTACCACTGCTAGTAACAACAACAGCAATGGCAACAAGAACAACAACAGCAGCAGCAACAATAACACCGCTGACGTGGTTAAGTACCACGCCAAAACCAAGGCTACGCCCTCGCGAGCCGAATTCATCAGCCCGAGCAGCGCCCGAACACTTCGCGGCGGAAGAACAGGACTTACCAATGAGCCGGAAAACGCTACCTTGGCTTAGGGCTCGGAAGGTATTGCCAGAGTTTAATCTTGGCGATCGGGTAGCGCCCGTGTCTGGTGGTGGTAGGGGACTAAGGCTTACACAGGCGGAGAGTTTACCAGAAGCCGGAGCTACCGGTAAGTCACCATAGCTTTCCCTTCCCCTATTGCATATACGAGTAGATTAAGCGCGAGCTTCATAGCTAAGAGTTGCAATAAACGTAGTATACGCCCTAGACGGACAATTTGATCCCAAAATTGGCAAAATCCACGATCGTGCTGTAACCGAGCTGGACACATCTCCACACTACCGACGAGTTGACGTCACAGGCGTATGATAGTAGGACAGGGAATGGTTACGGTGGGAATCGGTGCAGAGCACGGAAGATTAGATGGGCTCCTTGCGGCGGCGGGGACAAATAAGGAAGGGAATGCGGTGAAGTATACCGCTGCGAATTTCAATAGCATATTGCGGGTTAATGTCACGAGGGTGTTTAGTACCGTTCAGGCGGCCAGAGGAATGGCCAAGCACGGGAATGGGGGATTAATTGTGTTGATTACTTCTATGAGCGCTACTATTGCTGGCAATGTGAGCCCTGAGCTCCTCCTTCCCCGCTTCCTCGATATCATCCATTGCTAACTGTATATTAGGACTTAATATGGGCCGCTTTCAATTCGTTGAACGCCGCCGTAGCCTACTCGAGCAGTTAACGAGAAACCTAGCATCAGAGTAAGGCTTGCGCAGCATCCGCGTCAACTCCATCCCGCCCGGATACATTGTTACTCAGGTGGCCTAGCATGACTCAAGTTTACTCAGAGGGAGAAGGATTCCCTTCTGGTGGGGATATGTTCGGAGGGCTGAGTTAGCCAGAGGAATGCAGAGGTACTGGAGTATTCGCTTTTAGCAACGCTAGCTCGTTCATGGTAGGATGTGATTTGCTGAGTGATGAAGGGCGCCGTGCTTGAACAATTGAAAGAGTGCATGATTTGGTGTACCCAATAGGCTATGCCTGGTGGATACACAATTTCTGATAGAGAGCACTGGGCTGACGATCGTGAGAGGAATATAGTACGATACTGTAAACTTTCTTTGGGGTGGGGGTGGGGTTTCACCGCTCGCGTGTTACCATATTTGTGTCTTTCTGTGTTCGCTTCTTTTTTTTCCTTTTTTCTCAGTATGAAATACAGTATGACGGTATTACAATCATACTCGAGTACCACGACAGGGTTGACAAATTGCGATAATCTGGCTTAAAGCTAAATCCAACCAATACATCTTCGCCGATTAACAAAACAGCTTCTGCATAATGTAAACCTTATTCTAAAGCTATGTTTACTTTATAAAATTAGAAAAAACCCCTCCTCTTCCCCCCTCCTCCCCCTCCCCCCCACCAAGAACCGGCCCGAGCTCTCGTGGGCGGGCACCCGCAGATGCAGATTCCAACAGTACCGTACGTACTGAACTCAAATCAAATGCCCCCCAGCTATTACAGCATCGCAAGCCAACCCAGCGATGTCAAACACTACGAACCATCCAGCTTGCCTATTACGGCCCAACAGGCGTATCATAGGAAGAAAGAAAAATCAGAACCAAATTCCAAACCGACCTGTGGTGAGCTGTTACAATACCACCATGCCCCGGGTAGGTGCGGATCCTGCGGCACGTTCCAGCAAATGAGAGTTCACCGTCCTGCTGTCCCATAGAAGTGGTAACTCCCTCGGCTCCTTCTCCCAACCGCCCCCCCCCCCCCCTGTAAGAAAAAAAAAACAAGACTTGTGTCTCGTAAGGTGCATTCTTAATTGAGCATTGACATGGCAATTGACAATCACTGTCCGAATTCGGCGGGAAGTGGGGTGGTTGTAATGTAGCATGGTTGGATAGCTGTTCATGGGGCGTCACTCGCGATGCTGGTTAATGTCAGCCCTGGAGGCTGGAAGGTGGTAAGTGCATGTTGGGATTTAGCAAGGCAACTGAGTGGGTCCGCTGGGAGGGGGAGGGGGGGGATTCTCGTGTCTGGATCTTGCCGATTGGGGCAAAGGTGCAGTTTACGGCATGATCGAGACGGGCCTTAAGAATGGCTGACTAGCGGATGATTTGCTGGGCCTGCCGTGGTGTGTACGGTACTTCTGTTGTGCTTTTCCTAAGGAGGACGCCGTCTTCTCTATCTATCTATCTGTCTATCATTGCCAGCCAGCGAGTGGATATTCGCCGTAACAGGTGTTATTTATTAGCCTTGCATATGCTGCGATAACCAACGAAATCAACGCCCCGATAACTTCTCGGTATCCTATACCTAGTCTAGCCGCAACCAGCGCAGTGGGAAGTCAGCCCATTTCTGAAATGGCCTTGTTGGAGAGACTTGGACTGATTTTGTGGGTACGTAACCCGAGGTGATCTCACTTTGAGTTCAATCCTGTTTTTTTTCTCCTCTTCTCCCTTCTATAACCACCCGATCTAGCGGAGGTATCATGTATGTACTCGAACGCCAGGTTGGCCGTCAGCCTTCCCAATGAATGGTGCTAGAGCTACAGGAAGTGACAAGTTGCCAGAGCTGATAGATAAAGATAGATGCGAGGGTTGCCGGGAACTGAGAGTGTATTGTAGTTGGCAATAGAGGTTTACAGAGTGTCTTTGGAGATCGCCTTGCTGTGGAACCAGAATGATCCAAGACACAGTTCTGTGGTCATGTCTTTCATTTATCATTGTTACGAGATGAGCAGACAAATGGGGGCATACATTCAGACGAACCGGCGGGCGTTGGAAGCGATGGGACGGTCAAGATGATTTCGTTACATCTCAGGCATACTTATGTTTTTACTAGTTAGTTTGTGGAGTGACGGGTGAACGAAGTTTCTGATCATAACTTTCCCATAGCCCAGCTCTATTCTAGTCTGAGCTCGCGATCGCTGGGCCATTTTTAGTTACCCTCGAACAAATGGTAGTCCCTGACATATGTGGAACTAGGCCTATTGATCGTAAAAAGAGATGAAATTCCGTGAACACTTTACCATTTTTTATTTGTTGGAAGGGATATCTCCAGTAGTTTGACCAACACTCCTGTATCCACCCACTATCCCCTTCGTCCGAGTATATATAGAATGGGGCTCTCGGAATTCACCACGCAGTCACCAAATGTGGTTTTTTGCGCCAATCTCTCTTACCTTGAGCACCATACCAACCTACCGTTCTCCCGTAGGCCTCACTCGTGTCCCCTTCGTTCATACACAACGCCAGGTGTGTTCCTACCCCCATCATCTATGCCTTCCACTTCATACATCCGTGAAAATCAAACATCGGAAACAAGCTGAGGTTCCAAAGTCATGTCCCATCACTCGCAAGATAAGTAACCCCCCCCGTGCGAAGGGAGGATAAGGCACACCAAGTTCAATAACCCTCGTCCTCAAAAAGCATAGGCCCATAGGCTTGGGGTAGGAAATCACTAGGAAAAAGAAAGTATAATATTATGAACAGAAGCGAAATGGAAACTCATGGAAAGACATACCTATCTAAATCGCTAAAGCCAAGAGGGGGCTGTAGATAAAAGTTCCTATTCGAGTAGAACATCGGCGAAAGAAGCATTCACCCTTATGCATTACACACACAGAGAAATTCATGAATGGTCTCGTAAAGCCAGCTCCCCTACGCCTCTAGTGCATTTTCCGGTTCTGAACTTGGGTGCAAAATCAGAACATACTTAGTGTGCGAACACTGCCACGGTTGTAATGCTGGAACCCTGAACCACACCAGAGTTTTCCTGCTAGATATTTGTTTTCTCACGAGTCCGCTATCCACATACTCCGCCCCCTTCTATCTGGCTGCTATATCTGGATAGGTAGATATTCCACATAGCCCTCATGTCCTGACTCTGCCTTTCGTAGCGGCTGTATAAAAGTACTAGATTTCTTAGCGCTATTCCATCGACCCATCTGTATTCGGTGGAGGACTGCCTTGGGCTTTTAGAATTCTGGCAGTATCATAAGATTCCCGCAGGTAGCCACTCACCTGCAATCATAGTGGTTGTGAGTTTCCCAGCACAGAGTCTCCCTCCCGGAGAGGCCTACAATGCTGCCTTCCACAACCTGCACAAAAGGTAACACCACATAGGCTGTCCCTAGTTCTACAAGAACGAATCTAGCATTGGAGGTCCTTCATCCGGGACTTCCAGCGGGAGCTTCCTCCATGGAGTTCGCCGTGAGGAATTCATAGAGAACGTCTGACCACCTCCACCAGCCAGAAGAGGTTCTTTGGACGCCCCGGGGAGGTGTTGGAAAGGCTAAGATTAGAGTATATATATTTGTAAGCAATCAATTGGCTCATGGAAGCGGAGCGGGAGGATAACTGGTAGCAGGAGATCGGCGGTGATGGGAAGTACCGAGGGCTCACTTTTTGATATGATAGATGCTAAGTTATAGCTGAAATACTTGAAAGCAAAGATACCAAAAAAAAAAAAAAAAAAAAAAAAGACCTGATCGAAGGCCCAACGCCCACCTGGCATGCCCTAATGTGGCCTTACATCTCCCGGCAAGTCCGAAGCCATTAGCAAGTACGTGGGGCAATCCGACCCCTCCTGCATCTCTAGGAATTGAGAAGATCTCCACACACGAATCAAGTGCCCACAGCGAGGGAAAGGGTACCAGAGAACTCGACGCTGATCGAGCCCCCAGCAAAGGGCGAGCGCCACGTGGGAGGGTATGTGACCATTTCCAAGAGTGAGAAACCCAGACGGGATCGCGAGCAATTTTGAGGATAACGAGATGGGGGGGGGTGGAGGAGGAGTTTGGCATGATCAATTGAGTGGATGAGGGTGGCTCCACGAGGTTTGTTACTGAGACATTTGGGTATGGTGTTTGGGAAAATGGGGGGAAATATCTTGTCTTTTTTATCCTTCTTTTTACCCTTTTTTCCTCTCGATTCCGATATCTGTTTCGTGTCAAGGATGGAAAGACCACTATGAGATTAGATTACGAACTCGATTCTCGTACTCTCTTATGGAGATGCACCGAAAGTGACCGCAGCCGCATGCATCGATTCGCGAGTGCACTCAGTTTGGTGAGCTATGGGTAGAACCACTCCAATCACTCATTATCACTCGTGAACCCTTTCCAGGGTTGATCGGACAGCGATATCCGTACACTCCAGCACACTACTTTACACATACGCCCAAGTAACTTCCAAAACATCCTAGTTTCTAGTATTGTATGGCGCGAAACTTCTGACCGTTTCAAAAGGATACGGCTCATGGGCTGGGCAGATATTTATGGTATCGGGACCCGTGAGACGAAGCCAACAATGCATTATCTGGGGTCTGAGGGCAATAGGACACTTCATTCACAAACCAGTGTAGATCACGAGTGATATCAACATCAACACCGAGGCCATCTTGAAATTGATAATACAAATCTCAATGAATTGACCTTATCACACCTCCCGATTGCTCCCGGTTTTAAAGAACTGCACCATCGTATTAATTCCCGCCAACAGCATGCCATTCAGATCCCGAAAATTTTCCCCAACCATCAATCATTTTCACGCCTAGGCCGACAAAACGAAGATGGGTATAGATATTAAATCCGATACAGCAAGAATGAATAAAACACACAGATCCACCGTCCGATCGTGCTCCTCTCCCCTATTGTTCCAAACTAGCATGATCTAGAGGCAGATTGATTAGACATCATTCGCCATCGGCAGGCAACTCCTCATCGTATGCCTCTCCTTCATCATCAGAGATTCCGGCATCTTGGTACTGCTGATACTCAGCGACAAGATCGTTCATGTTGGACTCGGCCTCAGCTGCAATACGGTTAGTTACCAATGACAACCAATTAAGGGACTCGATTAGACTTACTAAACTCCATCTCATCCATACCCTCTCCAGTATACCAGTGCAAGAAAGCTTTTCTCCTAAACATGACAGTAAACTGGTCACCAATACGCTTGAACATCTCCTGAATGCTGGTAGAGTTTCCAATAAAGGTGGCACTCATCTTCAACCCCTTGGGTGGGATCGAGCAGAGAGCAGTCTGGACGTTGTTGGGGATCCACTCAACAAAATAACTGGAGCTCTTAGTCTGGATATTGCGCATCTGGTCCTCAACCTCCTTCATGGAAACTTTTCCACGGCTAAATAATGTCAGCTTTAGTTTGAGTACCCAAGACCGGAAATCATACAAGATAGTGGCACAAGTGAGATAGCGCCCATTACGGAAATCAGGAGCAGCCATCATATTTCTCGGGTCGAACATTTGCTGAGTAAGCTCCGGGACAGTGGCAGCACGGAAAGAGTGGGCCCCACGCGAAGTGAGAGGTGCGAATCCAACCATGAAGAAATGGAGACGGGGGAAAGGAACCATGTTGACAGCGAGTTTGCGGAGGTCAGAGTTCAGCTGACCAGGGAAACGAAGACAGGTAGTGACACCTGACATGACAGCCGAAACAAGATGGTTGAGATCTCCATAAGACGGAGCAGCAAGTTTAAGCGTTCGCATGCAGATATCGTAAAGAGCCTATAGATATATTAGTTATCCAGCGTCGCAAGTCCTAATGAATGCTAATGCGAACCTCGTTATCGATACAGAAAGTCTCATCAGAGTTTTCAACTAATTTAAAGTCAACAGGTAAACCACCATTGTCCAGAGACACTTATGAACTAACCTAGTTGATGAATCGAGAGAGTGGCGTTGTATGGTTCCACAACGGTGTCGCTGACTTTAGGGCTAGGGACGACCGAAAAGGTAGACATCATTCTATCGGGAAACTCCTCTCTAATCTTGCTAATAAGCAAGGTACCCATACCGGCCCCAGTACCACCACCAAGCGAGTGAGTGATCTGGAACCCCTGAAGGCAGTCGCATCCTTCAGCTTCACGACGGACGACATCCAACACTTGATCAACGAGTTCAGCACCCTCGGTATAATGGCCCTTGGCCCAATTGTTACCAG